>JAABUT010000270.1_pt1 | contig 95133 bp, 93 predicted proteins | sample 5559281 | NCBI WGS metagenome assembly JAABUT01 (sample SAMN10711880, study PRJNA513359) | rock metagenome | isolation source: Antarctica rocks | place: Antarctica: Victoria Land, Ricker Hills nord | collected 2016-01-04 | reverse complement strand
GCTCTGAGTGACACCCTAATGATACAGTACCCACGAATCCAAAGACCAGCAGCCGGTGAAAATATGAAAATATAAAGGTTCTTGAAATACCTTAACGTTGTAGTTCCACCGTGCCACGCTTGCCACCGTAAGAACCATGAAGTTTGCGTAAAGGGTCCAGGTCGGTTGCCGTACGAGTATCGAGTCCCGGGAATTATTTGTGCCATTGCTACGAGAGTAGCAACGCAGCACAGCTTCCGTGGTAACAAAGAGAACGTTGGACGAGGCAGCTTAAGATGGTTTGATCAAAGATGGCCGCTGATTTCGATATTGGAAATACGTTTATACCTTCCCTACATAAACCCTCGTCCTTGCTCCCGATTGCTCGTCATCGTCAAAGCTTACTATATCTGATTGAGACGTTTCCAGTCACCATTGTGGTTGGACAGACGGGAAGTGGAAAAACCACACAGATCCCTCAATACCTTGAGCAGGCAGGATGGACCGGAGGAGACAAGGTCATAGCGGTAACTCAGGTAGGTAGGTCAAGGTCGACGATATCAGCACCCACGCCTTTGCAAAACATCTTACATACATCCTTAGCCTCGAAGAGTGGCTGCTACGACAGTTGCTACCAGGGTAGCTGAAGAAATGAGATGCAAGTTAGGTGAAGAAGTGGGTTACTCAATCAGGTTTGAAGACTTGACGAGTGCTAAAACCCGGATCAAATTCTTGACAGATGGCCTGTTGCTCCGAGAGGCTTTGGCAGACCCTTTGTTGTCACGATACTCTGTGATCATGGTTGATGAGGCGCATGAGCGCTCCCTCAGCACCGATATCTTACTAGGGGTGCTCAAAAAAATCAGAAATCGGAGAACAGAGCTTCGGATTGTGGTTAGCAGTGCAACTCTGCAAGCTGAGGATTTTCTACGTTTTTTTGCTGGTGACGAAATTAGCAATGTCAGAAACGACGAACCTTTAGGTGGCAACATCGGCAGGATCATAAGCTTAGAAGGAAGGATGTATCCAGTAGATGCTTTGTACATGGAAGAGCCAGCAGAAGACTATGTCGAAAGAGCAGTGAAAACTGTCTTTGATATCCACTCCAATGAAGCCGTTGGAGATATTCTACTTTTCTTGACTGGCAGAGGGGAAATAGATACTGCGATCCAAATGATCGCAGATCGCGCGGCCTCATTACACCCTCGAGCACCGTCGATCCTTGCTTTACCGCTCTATGCCGGGCTTTCAAGTGAGCAACAGCTCTATGTTTTCGAGCCTGCGCCAGATACTACCCGGAAAGTCATTGTTTCAACGAATATTGCCGAAGCTTCTGTGACCATCGATGGCATAGTCTATGTTATTGATTGTGGGTTCGTCAAACTGCGCGCTTTCAATCCCACAACCGGTATTGAGACCTTGACAGCTACACCAATATCAAAAGCCTCGGCTACCCAGCGAGCTGGTAGAGCCGGGCGAACCAAGCCAGGGAAATGTTACCGATTATACACCGAGTCAGCGTATCAGAGTCTACCAGAAGCGACAATACCAGAAATTCAGCGATCCAATCTTGCGCCGACTTTGCTGCAACTGAAAGCGCTAGGAATTGACAACGTTATTAGATTCAATTTCCTTACTCCTCCACCGGCGGAGCTGGTTATTCGCGCTATGGAGCTTCTATACGCTCTGGGCGCTGTAGACTCTTACGCAAAACTCACACGACCACTTGGTGTGCGTATGGCCGAGCTCTCAGTAGAGCCTATGATGGCCAAAGTGATTTTATCCTCATCCAGCTTTGGTTGTCTTAGTGAGATTTTGTCCGTCGCCGCAATGACAAGTCTGCAGGGAGCTGTCTGGTTTCACCATGATGGAGACAAGAAAACCAGTTATAGCGCACGGCGGAAATTTGCTGCCGAGGAGGGTGATCATCTTACTCTTCTCAATGTCTACCAGGCTTTCGTCACCAAAGGCAAGAAGGAATCGAAGTGGTGCAGGGATAACTACTTGAATTATAAATCTATGACACGGGCTGTGAGCATCCGTGCTCAATTAAAGAGATATCTGGAAAGATTTGGCGTGAACGTTGATGAGTCTCATGCAATCAAGAAGGACCCGGACGACCTATCAAATACAGGGGAAGCAATAAGAAAATGTTTGACTAGTGGATACTTTGCTCACGCGGCGAGGATGCAGCCTGACGGCACCTTCAAGACCATCGGTGGAGGTATCGTTCTGCACGCCCACCCGAGCTCACTGATGTTTGTAAGAGGCATCTTTCGTTCCCAATTCCTGGATCGGACTGACAAAGTGTAGAACAGGAAAGCCGACTGGGTCATTTTCCATGAAATAATGGAGACCGGAAACAAGACTTTCATACGAGATGTCACAAAGATCGAGAAGAGCTGGCTTCTGGATGGTTCATTAGCTGCATACTATCAGGTCAAGGAATGATCAGGGCAGACCTTGGTATGAACAGAACTTGCCTATGGCTACGACTGCTGCGAGATGCCTGATCAAGTATGAACCGTCGAAGGTCGTCTTAGAAATCCTTGAATACTGTTGCTCAAGAAGTGCTTCTATCTGCATGGGGCTGCACCGAGTCATAGAATAGTAGAGTTCAACGATTGACCAACCTTTCCCTGATCTGCAAGTGCGTCATATCAAAATTCATTCCATGACGCTTCTTCCACCAATGAGTGTAGAACTCTAGAATATTCACGGATAATATCACCCAGACCCGTTCTTCTTTCCAATTTCGCTCCCTCGCCATGAAGCACTCGTAAAGATGTCGGATCACGACAGCCACGGGCATAATCATAGCCACGACCATGCCGATGGCCACGATCATAGCGACGAGGCAGAGCCGGCGCTCCAAACTCTCATCTGGAAGCAAATTGACTTTGAAGGCATCAGAACACTAAATGAAAGTGAGCCCGATACTGGCGCTAAAATCGTCGAGAAGACATGGCCGCAGCGTCTGAACCCTGAGCCAGAGCTTGTCAGTGATGCGGACGAGCAACTGCTCATGTTTGTGCCGTACGTGTGTCCCTCTCCACCAGAGAACCGGTCGGGCTAGGCTAATCCGTCTCCGCTCACCAGCTTCGCCGGCGCCCTAAAGCTCCACTCCATCCTCGTCCGCTCCTCCGACTCCCCCTCCGCTCCCCGCACCCTCAAACTTTTCATCAACAACGATTCCCTCGACTTCACCTCCGCCACTGACCTCGCGCCCACCCAAACCCTCACCCTTTCCCGCACCAACGACATCCAGGAGATCCCGGTCAAGAGAGCGCTGTTTGGGAACACGTATAATCTGAATCTGTACGTGGAGGATAATTACGGAGATGACGTTACCAGGATGTGGTGGTTGGGATTTAAGGGGGAGATCAAGAATTTGAGTAGAGAGCCGGTCGAGGTGCTGTATGAGAAGGCGGCGAATCCGAAGGACCATACGCTAATTCAGGGTATTGGCAATATGGGTGCTTCGGGGTCGAGGCAGGGGATGTAGACTGCAGGCAGGGAAAGGAGTTGGGTTTTGCAGTAACTCTTTCCTGGACACGGAGCAAGACTGTGGTTCTTCTCGACGGTTTTGGAGAGCGTCGATGACAAGCAACGGCATTCCTGCATCAAAGGCGCTCGACGACTGGGTGTTGGATGCGACCAGAGGATTCGCAAGGAACCAGATACGAAATATGTCCAAAATGCTTAAATTATGGCGATTAGAGTGACTCAGTAAATGACAAACGCCAGCGCTATGCGAAGAAAATAATGCCCCACTCCTTCAATGCTTATGCCAACATCGGTTCTGTAGCCTGAGTAGAGGGCCGTTCTCCCGCTCTGGCTCTGGCCCTTCCTTTCTGTCGCTCGGCCCTTTGTCCGTCATCTTCCTTCTTCTCAAGCTCTGTCTTGGGTGCCGCAGGCATATCGACAGCATCAGGTTGTCTCACACCATTTATCTCCCCCTCCAATGCCTCCAACTCATCCTCAACCTCATCCTCGTCCTGATTCGACATTCGACCTCCCAACATCTCACTAATTTCCTTCTGCGCCGCCCTTGCCTCCTCGTTCTCCCCCATCAGCTTCTCCACCTGGTCGATACCGCCCATTTCTGCACTAATCTGCTTTAGAACGCTCGTGCCTTGCTTCAGTCCGTACATGACGTCGCTCTGGATCTGCGCGTAGTCCACGCTAGCAATCAGCTGCTCTAGAGTCTCGAGCTGGCCGTCGGCTCTTGCTAGGAGGGATTCTTGAAATTTCTTCTGACGGAGGGCGAGAAGGGCTTTCTGTTTGTCACCTCGTTGGAGGCATGCTTTAGCGACTGCGGTTTCGCGGTCTGTAATTATGGTGATGCGCTTTTGGTATTGGTGGACATTGTCGCGCTGGTTCTTCAGGCTGAGGATTGCCCTGAGTACCAGTTAGCTAGATTCAAAAAGCCGGCGAAACGGCAGATAGACCTGTCCCTGTCCGATATCCTATGCGAGCTGGGAGTATTTCCCATTGCGACATGATCTATCAATTCCTTAGCAGGTACCTAGTGTTATTTTTTGGATTCGCGCTTGAAGAGTCCTGGTGCAATCTGCACCAGGCGTATTCTATGACGCAGCCACAGCGTGTATTTTATCCTTATCGATAAGGTAAGAGCAGGGGTACTAGATCTCGCGAACATCTGTATGTGTGTATCAACCACGGCGAAGTCATTCCCATTAGCTGTCCGAGCATCGATGCCTCCAAGACCTGGAAGTGGTAGACCTACTCTGGGCCAAGGCTTGGATAGAGAGGTAATTATTGGGTCTATTAAGAGCTAGACAAAAGACACTCATACTCTAGGTTTATCAAATTGTTCGAAAGCTCGTCGATGAGCAGGCGCTGTCCGACGAACCCAAACGTTTACGGTTATCAGTCGCGGCCGTTTACGAGAAGATCAAAAGGTCAAACTCAAGTCTAAACCGTAAAAGTAAGAAGCTCTTGGAAGATAGCATCGAGCGGGTCCTGGAAGTTTGGAAGGAAGATGCAGAAAGCCAAGATGAGGTGGGTTCAATTGAAGGGGACTTTGACGGCATTGAGATACCCGACACGTCAGCGAATGGCATGAACAAGAGCATCGTTGGGATGTGGGGAAACAAATCTATGTGGAAGAATGGCATGCAGACACCTTCGAACGAGGAGCGAGAAGCTCCCTTGGCAGCCTCAATATCGAGAAAGAGACAGGGAGACGGCCAGCCGCCCACTAAAAAGCGTAAAGCTGCTCCTCCAATTGATCGTACGCCTCCGACACATGTCAGTTTAGCAGACCTTGGTGGAGTAGATTCTGTCATCCAACAGCTGGAAGACCTTGTAGTTCTGCCACTATTGCAGCCTGGAATATATTCAAAGTCCAAGATACAGCCCACACGAGGCATACTACTACACGGTCCTCCTGGATGTGGCAAAACTATGATTGCGAATGCATTTGCGGCAGAGCTTGGGGTGCCTTTCATAGCTTTGTCTGCACCCTCTATAGTCTCGGGGATGTCTGGAGAGTCGGAGAAAGCACTAAGGGATCATTTTGAAGAGGCTAAGAAGGTTGCCCCCTGTTTGATTTTTATTGACGAGATTGATGCAATAACGCCAAAGAGAGAAAGTGCTTCACGTGAAATGGAGAAGCGTATCGTCGCTCAATTGCTTACCTGTATGGATGATCTGAGTTTGGAAAAGACTGGGGGCAAATCTGTGATCGTTATTGCGGCGACTAATAGACCTGATAGCATAGATCCAGCACTACGACGTGGCGGCAGGTTTGATAAAGAGATCAACCTAGGTGTGCCTAGCGAGACCGTGCGTGAGCAGATCCTGAAAGCTTTAACAAGAGAAATGCTACTATCAGGGACGTCCGATTTCCACCAGTTGGCCAAATTAACACCTGGATTCGTAGGTGCTGATCTTAGTGATCTAGTTTCCACAGCCGGTTCTGCAGCCATAAAGAGGTTTTTAGACACCCTTAAGTCTGAAGCTAGCGATATGGACATCGACAGTGATAGTGTATTAGCTTCAGGGAAGGTCATCGAGCTGAGGCGCTTGATCAAGCGAGCGAAAGAACCGCCAGTAGAGGGAGCTACAGCAATCTCCATCACTCATGATGATTTTCTCACGGCGCTGCCCAAAATCCAGCCATCTTCTAAACGTGAGGGATTTGCGACCATACCCGACACAACCTGGGCTGATATAGGTGCACTTCGACCCGTGCGCGAAGAGCTGCTCACTGCGATCGTGGAGCCTATCAGAAGTCCGGAAAAGTACGAACGGGTCGGTATCACTGCACCTACTGGGGTCCTGCTTTGGGGTCCTCCTGGATGTGGCAAGACGCTACTTGCAAAGGCTGTAGCGAACGAATCCAGAGCGAATTTCATCAGCGTGAAAGGCCCAGAGCTTCTTAACAAGTACGTGGGAGAGTCGGAGAGGGCGGTAAGGCAGGTATTTGTTCGCGCCCGATCTTCTATCCCATGTGTTATCTTCTTCGATGAGCTTGATGCTTTGGTACCGAGAAGAGACGACGCACTCTCAGAATCTTCAGCAAGAGTAGTCAACACTCTTCTTACAGAATTAGATGGCCTGAGCAACCGGCAGGGAATCTACGTGATAGCAGCGACTAATCGGCCGGATATCATTGACCCTGCAATGCTAAGACCAGGACGGCTAGAAACGCTTCTCTTTGTCGACCTGCCAGGTGCAGACGAAAGGGTTGAAATTCTCCAAACACTGAGTCGAAATCTTAGCATACCATTCACGGACGCTATTGCGGAAATCGCTAAAGGGTGTGAAGGCTTCAGCGGTGCAGATTTGGAGAGCCTACTCCGAAGGGCTGGATATGCGGCTATTAAGAGAAATGATGACATCAAGTATGAAGACTTCGTATCTGCTCGAGTCAAGGTCAAGCCGAGTGTTGGTGATCGGAAGAAGTACGATCGCCTTAAACTATCTTGGGGCGCAGGCATCTGATCGTGGCTCGGTATTGCCAAGATGATAATACCATCCATCATCTTAATAGGTAGTCGTTTCATCGTTCTCTGCATACAAATTACCGTATCCGAGTCAGATATTCGAAGACCTTGACCGAGCCGCTTTCTTACTTAGCCTATCGTGTGTGTGCATGCAAACTTCACTTGCACGAAGAATTATACATTTAGGAGGACGAGCGATTAGCCAAGGGGACAAGGGCCTAGGATCGGAGACTAGAAAAAACCGGAATGAATGTGGAATGCTATAACGCCTTTGGTGTTTTTGGATTAAAAGACTTCGAGTGAGGTTTGCAAATTTGGCGATCTTACCATGTTGCGCGGGAATCAAGCCGAGAGAGCTTCTTTTCTACTTCATCCATAACCTGCTATGGCTGTACGGTGGATCGAGATCTATAGGGACCGTAAGTGGAAGGAAAAGAAGCGCCCTCGCGCCTTCCTATCTAGAGACCAATACGCTTACACCACTTACCAAAGCTACATTTACTTTGGACATCCCAAGTCTTTGTTTAGCCTGACAATTACATCTTCTCCATACCCAATCAGCAACAGCATCCATTACCATACACCACAAAAAAGGAGACGCTCTTATCATCACTCTTTTCGTCCCATAACATACAATACAGAATATTAAGTCCACAATCAACAGCGTCACACAACCCGTGCGGGAAACCGTACTGAAAATGCCGAGTCGCCTTCCCAATGTCATTCCCAAAGGCCTCACTAAGGGCCTTCCCAAGACTTCCAAAGTGCCGAAAAGGATCCTGCCCAGGCCTTTGCTACACTGGCTTCGCGTTATCTGGAAAGATCTTTTCTGGCTACTCCTCATCCTTGGCATCATCTTAGCCCTGAATAGTTCGAAGGTCTTCAGACCATATGATCGCGTCTTCCCCATGTGGTTTAACACGCATACGAGGTTATGGGAGGGTCCTATTGAACTCAGCTATCCACACATACCCATGGTGCTAAGCACCATTGTGTGTGCTTTCGCCCTAATGATTGTACCGCTTGCCGTATTTCTCATTATGCAATTCTTTGTGCGGAGCTTTTGGGACTGCAACGCTGCCAACTTCGGGCTGTTGAAGGCAATGACTTTGATGTACGATTAAATCCCCCTTTTTGAATCGGACTTTCGTCTCTTCAGCCTCCTGGACTTTCTGTCCGGTCCAATTTTCTTCCTGTGAAGACCAGCATCCCTAGTACCACTACTGACGCTTTCCCAGGACGTTCTTCCAATGCTCTCTCAAACAGTACATCGGAGAATTTCGTCCCTATTTTCTCACAGCTTGCAACCCGGACATCGCCGCACTTCACCTGCTCGCTCGCCAGAGCGTCACAAATCCGGTTAATGGTATTTCCCCCTACCACCGTGTCTTCGCCACCAGCAAGATATGTAATCCAAGCGACCCTCGATTACTCAGGGTTGCAATGCAATCATTCCCCAGTGGACATACAGGAAGTGCTTTTGCTTGTGGAGTGTTTTTGGCACTTTACTTGAATGCAAAGCTCAAGGCTTTCTCGGATTATAACACAAGCTTTTGGAAGATGGTGGCTGTAGCGTCTCCGATCATTGGGGCTATCATTGTTGCTGGTGGATTAACGATCGACCATGTGAGCTCTTACTTTCTTTGAGCGTTCAGTTCATACACCTCTCTACCTACCGATCCCACTCTATAGCCAAAGCACATTTCGAAAGTCCAACTGTAATCACCTCCGCACTTAGAAATCAACGATGCGCTTCTCTCAGGCGTTCAAATATCACACAAACCCATGCCCCCAAAGTCGTACTAACAGGCTTCGGCAGAATCACCACGTCCATGACATCCTTCTCTCCATCCCACTCGGCATCTTCTGCGCCATGCTCGCCTACCGTGCCAGCTACCTTTCCCTCTTTTCATACCAGACGAACCACATCCCTCTCCTCCACGCTGGACTTGGGCAATCAGTGCTTCCTCCAGCACCTGGCGCTGCACTACCTGTTGGCCAGGACTTGGCGGTGAAATGGCCGAAGACGCCGTTGGGGGGCGCGCTGCCTTCGAGCATACCGAATATGCCTGTGAATCTGCCAAACCTGGCGAAATTGCCAGACCTGCCAGGAGGATCACCGAATTTGCCAGCCGGTGCGCCAGATCTGCCAGCGGGGACACCTAGTCTACCGCCCGGCACAAGTCCGCTGCCGAAAAGCAAAGGATTCGGCCGTGATGGACCAACCGAAAAAGGTCAGATGACAGCGAGTGGTGTAGACGGTATCATCGATGACAACGCAACTTTGAACGGGGACCTGGACGGGAATGCAGATTTCTATGAGCGACGCATGACGAACGAGACCGTGATGCCATCCATCAGGGAGCGAAGGCATTGGCCGAGCGCGGAGGACGTCACTCTAAATGTGAGACTCAACGATCTGCAAAGAGGCGAGCAGATGGTTTGACTCGATGGAAGCGGGATAGTTGGGCGAGGTGCTTTTGTGGAAATTCGAGTGGGGTGTGGTATTTGATTGATCGATGGGGCTGGGTGCGGGTTTATTGTTGGGCATGGTTACGTTCGTTAGAGAGATATGGGTGGGCGTATAGGTAGAAATGCTATGGGTTTGAAGGGCTCTTTTGAGTTTTGCGTGCGTGTGACTGACTGTGTGTACGTGATATACTTTTTTGAAATGGTTGTGTGAGATTCTTTGATGGTGGGATTGTATTTTGTTCTTACTACTTAATCGTATAGGGTTTGTTGTCGTCTGGTATTTGTCTTCTGCATGAAATGTGATACGTACACACCGTTGCCATAGGAAGCATTTCATAAAAACGATCCAATGACTGTGCGTGCGTGATATACTTTGTTGAAATGGTTGTGTGGGATTCTTTGATGGTGAGATTTGGATTTTGTTCCTACTACTTAGTCGTAAAGGGTTTGTTGTCGTGTTAGTTGCCCATCTACTGGTATTTGTCTTCTAGGTAATGTGATACGTACACACCGTTGCCACAGGAGAAGCATTTCCTGAAAACGATCCAATGACTGTGTGTGCGTGATATACTTTGTTGAAATGGTTGTGTGAGATTCTTTGATGGTGGGATTTGGATTTTGTTCTTACAGTACTACTTAATCGTAAAGGGTTTGTTGTCGTGTTAGTTGCTCATCTACTGGTATTTGTCTTCTGCATGAAATGTGATACGTACACATCGTTGCCGTGGGAAGCATTTCTTAAAAACGATCCTACAATAGACGCATTTGTGAGATCGAAGCCAAGTTCAGCAGATTTTTCATACGCTATCATCTTTTCGTAAGGCTAAAATTGTCTCAAAAGCATCACTCATCCCCAAACAACCGTGTCCTTTCTAGCCATTGACAACCACACCCCCGTTCGGATGCAGACTCTGCCCGCTCATAAAACTACTATCTTGACTCGCCAGAAACACAAAGCACGTCGCGATCTCGCTCGGCTGCCCTGGCCGTCCCATCGGCGTCCCGCTAAACTGATCCATGGCATAACTCTTCATCGTGCTCGGGATCAACGGCGTCCACACGGGCCCAGGACAGACGCAATTGACGCGGATGCCGAAGGAGATTTGCTGGTTGCTGAGGCCGCGGGTGAAGGCGACGATGGCGCCTTTGCTGCTGGTGTAGTCGAGCAGGTCGGGGCGGCCGATGTAGGCGTTTACCGAGGCGTTGTTGATGATGGTGTCGCCGGATTTCATGTGTTCGAGGGCGTATTTGGACATGTAGAAGTAGGGGTGGATGTTTGTGTCAAAGGTTTTGAGCCACTGGTCTCTATGGTGGGGGGTGGGTTAGCATTGGATGTACGCTGGTGGAGGGAAACAAGGGGGGAGATGTACTCGGAGAGCTCGCGGATGCCGTTGGTCATGTTCTGGTATGCGGCGTTGTTGACTAGGATGTTGATGGTGCCCATCTCAGAAACGGCTGTGTCGACGACCTTCTTGCAGTTCTCCTGTTTTTTAAGATCGGTGGACATGAGGTAGCACTTTCGTCCACGCTTCTCGACCTCTTTCTTGGTCTCCTGAGCGTCCTGTTCTTCTTCGGGTAGGTAGACGATCAAGACATCAGCTCCCTCCATGGCGAATAAAATAGCAATGGCACGACCGATGCCAGAGTCACCGCCGGTGATGATGGCTTTCTTGCCTTCCAGCTTTCCAGCCGCTTTGTAGGTTTGGTATCCGCCGTCTTCAGTGGGTATTTCAGCGTTGACAGGTTCGGGGCCTTTCATGTCGGATTGACGACCTGGTTGATCTTGGTGCTGAATTGGGACTTGGTGACCTGGTGGAAGGGGTCAGTCAGGTTTCTGAGTGCACCTGGTCGGTGACTTACCAGACTTGAACTGCGAGCCTTCGCTCGTAGCTGACTTGGCAGTATTCTTTGCTGATTCCATGACGGTTATGAGACTGTTCTGATGGTAAATGTGTACAGATTGAGTACAGAGACCGACGGTAACGTGAGCTGTGAGAATATACCTTGGATTTGGAAAAGCCACTCAACAGTGAAGATATGGAGGGATTTTAAAGAATTGTTAGGTAGATAGGACTTTCACTGATGTGAGTGACATAAGGTAGGTAGGCTACGGTAAGGTAGTACAGTACGTCAACCGTTCATGACGTTGATAATGACCTACATACTGTACGTGCCGGAGGAACGACCGATGAATGACTGGAGCAACGCGAGGAGAGCTGATTGGATTGGCTCGTCAATTACTTCGTTATCCGGAAAGAAGATGTCTCTTCGACCACAGTATAGCTAGCCAGCTTCGCATATCATATTTTCGTAACCTCGAATGAAGTTCTGACATTGACTGTGCTTGAAAGACCTCTTTGAGGCTTTGAGGAATTTCGCCACGGCTCTCTTGATGAGAGCTGTAGAAGTCGACATTCTGGTAATCACGTACAAACGTACAAACGTACAAACCCAACGATTTCGCTACTCCGATATCCTTACGTGTTGGATCTAATCGTAGAATCGTCCCGTCGATGATTTCAATCGTCGTGGTCGTCGACTTTGGATCAAAGGATGACGTCGAACAAATACTCTCTTGGGGGCACGGATATCTACAGTAGATAATCTCGCTTATTCGGCTTGTGCCTAAATTCAACCTCCTACTCACAGTACGACGTGTAGATTGTGTCTCAACTCGATCTTCACCATGTATCGAGCACTAAGTTTGAAGCAGGTACTTCCATTGAACTTACCTATCGCTAGCCGTTCTATTTTGGACCGGAGTAAATCCATGGCCAAGATACTACATTATAAACCTACCACTATCAGGCTCAGGACCCCTTCAAAATAGCTTCACCGTACTGCGTGCCCCTTTTCCTTTATGCTGGAACAACATCATCCTTGGTCAAGACAATCCCTAAAATCACTCTCATGTGCAACAAGCCTTGCGGCGATAGCGACCACTACACTGCACGTACGCCCATGGCGAAGATGTCACCGGACAGCAGCCACCAGATGATCGTGCCAACCTGGGGCGACTTGGTTAGATGGAAATCGCCCCCGCATGAGCAAAAGCGGCTGCGATAAGGTGACGTTGGCGGTGTATCGGTGGATGCGAGCCTTGAGCACTCGGAATTCCTGGGCTCGGCTCGCGATTCTCGTCCCTACAAGGTTCCCGTGGTGCCCAAGAAACCAGCCATATAATTCCAAACAGCTGAATCTCCCAGCTCGGCCAGTTCCGCCGCGAGCCTTACACGGTGGCGCCGTCCCGCCCCCAGGTCCTGACGATCAACCCTTGGGAGCTCGCGCAGATCAGTGATCTATTTCCTGAGGAAAGAAACAAAACCACTACACCATTGTACTAGCGTCACTAGGAATTGAACCTACTATGAATTGAGTAGTCTCCGTCATCCTGGGCACGGCGCCAATGCTCTCGACCGCTAGGCCGAGACCAAAACACAGCTTACAACAGCCCAACAACCCAGCTGGTGCCAAAGGCCCTCGGAAGATCCGGGGGGCGTAGAGATTGCCGATGGTCAACAAGGCGGGTGGGAATCACGGTGATCAGTATCGCAGTGGAGCTTATGCACCACTTTGTTGTATTCGCCGGCCGATTGCAGGACGGCTATTGGTGGTTGGCTGGCATGAGAAATTATAGCCCAGGCTCCGATTCGCGAGCTGGTTGTCGTCGTCGACGAATCTTGCTGCGGCTGGGTTGCCCCTTTGGTAGGTTCGGAGCGTGGTGGTGAGGCCCTAGCTAGGTATGAATGCCATGGTGAGGAGCCAGTCACTCGAGCAATGTTGATGGATTGGAGGAGATTTTGCGTCGTCAATGTTCTGATGCAGTATCGCTCTCATTTAATCAGGAGCACTTCTAGCGAGCTCGGCGCACTGTGTTCAGGCCCGTCTTACTCGACTATACATGGCTCTTGCAAGATGTCCATTCTCTATGCATTCATCTCTACTTACCAAACATGCTATAATCATCTACGCCTCGCCAAGAATACCAGCTCTAAAAACTCCCAAGAACATCCTCACTAAATACACTTCCCATTTCCCCGTTATCATTTATTTCCCCAGTCGCTTCACGAACTCAACCAATCCAAAAACTCCGGCGTGAAATAACTCACCACCACCGTCGCCCCAGCCCGGAGTATCCCCTCTGTACTCTCAAACGCCATGGCTTTCAGATCAAAGACCCCCGCCTTCGCCCCTGCATGGATCATTGCAAACTCCCCGGACACCTGATACGCCGCCACGGGCAAATCCTTCCCAATCTCCTTGGCATCACTGATGATATCCAAATAACTGCTCGCGGGCTTCACCATAATAATGTCTGCGCCTTCAGCAATATCGCGGGTTATGGCACGACGAGCTAGCCCTCGGCCGCCGGGGGGCAACTGGTAGCATTTACGGTCGCCGAAGGAGGGGCAGGAGCCGGCGGCGTCGCGGAAGGGGCCGTAGAGGCAGCCGCTGAATTTGGCCGAGTAGGACATTAGGACGACGCGGTGGGCGATGCCGGCTTCGATGAGTTTGAGTTTAATGGCGCGGATACGGCCGTCGTTCATGTCCGACGGTGCAACGCAATGGGCCCCTGCTTCGGCGTAGGCGATGGCTACGTCGGAAATGCGGTCGACACTTAGTGTGTTGTTCAGAGTGCCGTCGTCGCGCAGAATACCGCAGTGTCCGTGGGAGGTATATTCGCAAAGGCAGACGTCTGCGACGATGAAGAGATTTGGGAAGCGAGCGCGGAGGAGGCGAATGGAGGCGATGACAGGGCCGCGGGGGTCATCGGCGGCTGTGCCGAGGGCGTCTTTAGCGCCGGGGACTATAGGGACGCCAAAGAGGATCACGGTGCGGAGGCCTTTGCGTATCAAAGGTTCGAGGTGGGGAATTAGTTTGTTTATACCGCGGCGGGATTGATTGGGGAGCGAGGGGATCAGGGTGTCTTCGTCGTCTTGATCGGAAATGAAGAGGGGGTAGATGAGCATGGACTGAAAGGGGATGTTAGCGATGGTTGTACTTTCCAGACACGATGGAGGTACCTTTGTTAATTGCCTCTCAGCCTGCCACGACCGGGCGAGAGGGTGACTGTAGCCGCCATGTAATTGACTAGCTATGTCTCCTGATATGCTCACGCTCGTTGCAGCTGTGCTTGCGTATGATCTAGCATATGACTCGGCCCTGGACATATGAGAAGCCCGTGATGGGGGTGAAGTTCGGTCGTCTGGATTGCGGTCACGATAAGTAAGGTCAGAGACCAAGGAAGAGAAGGACATCTTGGAGTGGTGTTTGTAATATATTGAATCGCTCAGAATATAGCGGTTGCAAGTCAACTATATTCGACGATGAGAGAATCTCCAAGGATTCTCGGGGCAGCAGTGGCGGTAGAGAGTAGAGATATCGAGTGGTTCTACGAGTAAGGTTGAAAGCGAAGAAGAACGAGATAAAGTCGATGGATGCTGCCAGAACCTTCGTAATTCTCAATCTATTGTATGTATAGGAACAGAGAAGTGGTTGAGAGTTTACTCCCAGGTGATGTGTGTCGTCCGACGCAGAATGATGCCGTCGTCAATGGCTTTCATCGTTGAGGTAAGGATACCCTACTCTGGATGCTCCCGTCGCTTTCTCTCGGACCTTACCTAAGCGGATGACAGAGCGGGAAAAGCTTCGTTGTGATTGGTTCCCATATTAGCGTGATACGCGAAATACCGGGCTTCCTCTTTTCAGCGAACTCCAATCTTCTCCCAACATCTACTCGTACCTCCATACCGTACTCTTACTGGTACATGAAGAATCAGAGTACCACAGTCTTTCTGGTCCTGAGGGACTCTACTATGTTGTGGTGTGAGACACTCGCTTGGATGTACGGATTATACCTCCCTACTTTATACAGTATGCTGTTTTGGCACAGCAGTGCTTCCCCTAGCCAGAGTTGCCTCTAAGCGCAAATCATGAACAGCCGTTCGGCACTCTTCGATCCACTCTTCGGTGCTGTCTCATAGAGCGACATGGTGCTCCATACATGCGTAAGCCCCGTCTTCGATAGGTTGGAATGTTGCTAAACCTTGATGGTGGTCAAGTTTGCTACTGTAAAGACAAGACCTGGTACAGTAGACCTCAAGTCCCTCAACGCGTAGACCGATGGATAGTGGACCTGGTTCGTAATGCTGTTTCTCATGGAGTGTAAAAGTTATTCAATGAGTACTGCACAGCAGAAAAGTTCGACCACTTGCTCTAGGCCATAAAGCCGTAAGCTCTTTTTAAGTTTTTGATAGACTGTCAGAATACAGCATCGAATATGACTATCACTTTATCTGTTTATTCCAAACATAATGTTTCGCCTTGTAGACAGTTATTCAGTCACTTAATGGAATCAATGAGGCAGTAGCCATTTCTCGGTTGTTGAATGTCGACAGCTCTTTCCTCGTCCATTCTTAGCGTTCACCTCCTCTTCGATTGAAAGACTGCAGTCCTTCAACCTCACTTTGGTATGGGTTAGCACAGATATCGCAGCCCAACTACAATTGACTCTGCCAACCAGTCTGATGGCGACTTACGGCAAGAGGAAGAAGAGTTTGCTATCTTCTTTCTCGGTCTTTCAGGACGAAAAAGATGAGAGGCCACGGCCACGCCTGGGGCAGAAGCGATCCCGTGAGCACTCTAACTCACCTCGTGCAGCGCATGCTGACATTCTCTCCCTCTAGTCTCTAAGCAATTAGAGAAAGCAAAGGCAGCGATGAAGATCTCGAGAAGCCAGGCCCGCCTAGATAATGATAGTGCCGACGAGCTTGCCAGCGATGCTCTACTAGATGACCCATCTCCCCAGCTGATGCGCCCTTCTACTCAAGACAGTATTCCCGAGACATTCCCCGCTCGATCCAAGTCTGGTGGACGCGCTACGGAAACATTGGATAAGCCACTACCATCGACTCCTTTCAAAGGGACAATTACAGATTCAAACCGCCAAAAGCAGGCTAAGCCGGCTCTTGCCCCAAAGACAACCAATCCAAAGGTGCCTAGAAATGGAAGAAAGCAAAGTCCCAAGCCGCCGATATCTGCTTCTTTATTGCCTCAAGGACCACGGAATAGCCACAACCCAACATTGACAAAGGTTGGCCAAGCCGCTCGTAGTAATGCTTACGTCGCCAGCCCACAAACAAGCACAGCAGATGCAGCGGCACTGAGCAAGAAAATCTCCGATCTCATGCAACAAAACGCAATCAAAGCGTCAAAGAAGCGTTCAAAACACAAGAAGAGCGTAAAGAACGACATGAGTATCACACCTAAGCCTTCACCTCTCGAGAGGAGCAAGACAGCAATTGCAAAGGCAACTCGAGCTATTGCAAGACGGCTTAGCAGTTCGAGCGAGCACCCGGCCAAATCTCAAAAGAAGGGGAATGTGCTTCTGGACTCAATCGACGATCTCCCTCATCCAGAGACCGGTTTCCTGCCACCTCTAAGTCGTGGGAGACTTGATCGTCGTATCGCAGAAGGGGAAAACCTCGGTAACCCCAAAATCCGAGGCTTGATGGGCGACGGACATATTCCACGAAAACCATTGCCCGTATATGAGAGCATGAAGAGCCTAAGAAGGCAGTCCGATTCGGAGGAAGATCCATTCTCCGATGGCAATGAGCTGGAACGCGCGATTACACCTCAGACCCCAGTTGATCTTGATTTCGGCCTCGACATCGGTCTCGACATCGACTTCAGTCGGCGCAAGAACAAGCGCACTAGCAGACATGAAGGCTTTCCATTCCGTGGTCTTAGCCATACAAGGTCTGGCCTCAACTTCGAACCGTCCTTGTCGGCAGCTGAATCGACTTCAACATTCTCGAATAAGACATCGGGTTTAGCTCAACACCCCGAAGTGGAAATCTTCTCCAGCAGTCCTGTCGGATTCTCCACGCCACGTATACGCCTTGAGCCCCGGCCCGATGCCGACGGTAAGAAGAGGTTAACCGGAGTGCTAGTGCGTAGTCCATCATCCATTCTTGAGTTCAGTTTCGAAGATTACGAGACTGAAGATGAACCTGCTACACCAGCTGGAGGCAGTCAGGTAACAGATCACGAGCACAGCTTGAGTGTGAAAAGGAAGACTGCTAAAGAGGATCTTCGCGCACAAATTAGTCCATCGAATAAGAAACCCAGAAGAATATCGGACGCCTCAACAGAAGATTTACTTACGACAGAGATCAGCCAGTTGGACACGCAAGATCATCGTCCTTTATCAAGAAAGGACACCAACACGAGGATTGCTCGCACCAATCGAGAGAGGAGGGAGGTAAAGGGTATGAGCATTTTCGACACTGGCCCAAAGGGAAAAGCCCTTATAGCTGCTCCGCCCTTTCGAAGCCGATCCACGCTCTGTAATGGACCGTCATCAATCTCTAGACCCACGAGCATTCTCTTCAGCCGTGAAACCAGAGCTCATTCGCGGCAACTGAGCACAGTCGAGGCAGACAGCATGGAAATCGATGAGCTGCAAATGGATGGTTGAGCGTAATCAGGTTGGAGGGAAGAAGGGCTGACCCGTAGAGGATTTTGCTATTAGCGCTACGTGCTTTGATTTAAAGACCAGGCAATTGTGTGAACAACGCACATATTAGCAGACAGCTCGTAGTTAGACATATTGTCGTTTGGCGTCTCGTGCTATTTAAGGGGATTTACTGCTTTACTTTATTGAGCAACTTTATTGGCAGTTAGTATAGCTATATTCACTTCAGCTTTTAGCTCAGCTCTGCAATCATCCTCATATTGTTTGCCAAAATGGCAGCTTAGATATTCGATGAGGTGATTTTTGGAAGCGCTGATGCACAAGTAATGGAAATCATCAATTCTTGAACGACCCCATACTCGCTCAGATACTGACATGGACAACTCCACTGGTAGGAAGTCTGATGGAATTACAATTCTTCCGTTTAATGCTCTCTGGTTGCGATATCCAATTGACCACTTGAGGGACTCGACTGTTGGAAGCATGGACGTGGTTACAACTGGCTTTCTGGCTTCATAAGTACGTTCACTAAACGACCTGGATAGCTCGATTACTGGAAGGATTCGAGCTCCTGAAAACCGAAGCTCTAACGTACGTCCGATTGCCGACTTTGATAACTCGTCTATCGGAAACAGTGTATCCCTTTACACCCCCCACACAAATCCCTCTAGGTAAGCTTTTGCTTGATAAAGAACGCCCTTAGATGCGACAGCTGCCACGCACACGTAACCCCCAACACCACCAGCTGAACAAGCGTCCACCGCACCACCCGCGCATTTGTCGTCTCCGACTGGTCCCGGAACTCCGCCTCCCTCTCCCTCTGAAATACTTGCTCCCGCCGGATATCCAACAGCCGCGCATTCAAATCCTTCACCTTTTGCACTATCCCCTCGATTTTGCCCTTGTCCGTGCTTTCGATGTTGCTGCTCTCTCCTATCACCAGGTCCAGGCTCAGCTTGATGCCGCCAACGGGTTGGCCCGAGCTCAGCCAGCCCTGGGCTGCGGCGGTGGAGGGCGTAAAGCAAATGCGGTGGTCGCCGGCGTCGGCGGCGCTGAAGGTGAAGCGGCCTTTTGAAGAGCCTTTGGTGGCGACGACTCGGTGATCATTGTCGAAGACTTCGTCGACGGTGATGGTCATGCCTAGGTCGGGGGAGACGGCGAAGGCGTTGGTTTGGGGGTTGTATTGTTCGGCGGTGTAGTGGCCTGGAGAGGGGTGGGTTAGCTTTTTGGATCTCTACGCTATGTAGGATACTGGCTCTCAAGAGCCTCGAGGTTGTTCCAATTCTTCCTAGGAGGACACAAAGGAGGGATCCTGCTCACCGACCACCAGAGTGTCTTTGGGAAGCTCCTCGTAAAAGCATTTGGGGGTTGTGCCTTCGAGATAGAAGTAGAGAGCCTGGGTCGGAACTGTAAGCCCCAATACGAGGATCAGCAACATTGATTGTACCAGGCCCAGCGGCCTTGGATGTGAAATCTCCATCGTTGTTGGTTTATAACAGCGAACTTGGGCTTGAAGAACAACAAACTCCTTTCGCGAAGTTGGCGCTCGGGAAATTTTGCAGGGATCACAACTTCCGCCGCATCTTCAGATGTTCCGCCTGGAGATTCAACACCAGTCTACCACATTCACAACACATTGAACAGATATTGATACCAGGCTGTTGCCTTGTGGTTTTGGGACAGCATCCTCGATATACCGTTGTTCCTTGGTTAGAAAATATTACGCACAAGCTTTCAGGCAAAATCAGTCAAGATGGCGACAGCCGATGTTCGAGACATGCTGGATCTCCCCAGCAATGGGCATCCAAGACCAGTGAAGAAGCAGAAAACTGTGGAGAAGCGCCCAGGTCAGTAGTACTATGTGTAGATAAATCTTCGCACTAATATCTGCTAGAGGGTATCACACGAGAATTATTTGCTTTACTCGGCGAACGCGCACCTCCGGTCGCAATCACAGATCACATAAAATACAGGGAGAGGCCGAAATGGTCGCACAAGGTCACGCCCTGGTCTGCCGCACCCGATAGTAAAACTTATGCATGTATACTGACTCTGTTAGGGACATGGCTCCCTTTCTCAACGAAGCTCGGAAAGATGGTTTGAAGCTCCGACACTGGAAGAAGAGGGATACAAGTGCGCCTAATTTCCCTGCCACACCGGCGGATTCGAATGCAGCTTCAGAGATGGAAACGGATGAGAAGCCAGCAAAGACGGAAGTGTACCCCTTCACGAAGTTCAACGTCAAGATAGAAGGGCCGAGCTATACGGAAGACCAATATGAGACGCATCTGAAGAGTGACACTTGGAGCAAGCAAGAGACGGATTACCTGGTCCACTTGGCTAAGGATTACGACCTCCGGTGGGTTGTCATCGCGGACAGGTACGAATACAAGCCCGGAGAGACGCCGGCAGAAGGAGACGCAATGGCAGTCACCGTGCAACCCATAACAAGAACCATGGAGGACATGAAGGCTCGATATTATGATGTCTCAGCTAAGATGATGGCCCTACACCATCCTATGTCCAGCATGTCGACGGCAGAATTTGACCTTCACGAAAAGATGACGAAATTCGATCCTGCCCGTGAAACGACGAGAAAGAAACTTGCCGAAAGCTTGCTCCATAGAACACCAGATGAGATCAAAGAGGAGGAGATTTTACTTGGAGAATTAAAGAGGATTGTGACCAATGAGGAAAAATTCTCCAGAGAGCGGAAAGAGCTCTACGAACGTCTGCAAGCCCCTCAGAGTACTGGCAGTACACAAATGTATCAATCCAGCCATGAACTCACCGAGCTTATGAAGACCTTGTTGAATGTTGACAAGAACAACAAAAAGCGAAGATCACTCATGGGTCCGGAAGGTATCTCCAGTCCAGGCGGTGGGAACTTCTCTGGAGGTGACCGCGGCCAACGTCACTCTATGAGTGGCGCTGGCGACAAGAAAGGCTCAACCTCCGGATCATCAGGTCAGCGCCAGCTCACTCCCCGAGAAGAGATCAAATACGGGGTTAGCCATTATGAGCGTCTTACAGCAGGTATCACGTTCCGGCACGAGAAGATCACCAAGCTCGCGCAAGCGAAATCAAACGTCCAGTCTACGAAGATTGCTGCGGCTCTGACTGAGCTGAAGATTCCGCCGCGACTGGTCATGCCTACGACGAAAGTGTGCAACGAGTATGAGCGGCTGATACAGAGTATACACAATCTATTGGACGTGAGGAAGGTTAGTGAGAAGGTGGAAAGCGAGATTAAGATCTTGCGGGCACAGCGAGAGGAGAAGGAAAATAAGGATAGGAATGGGGGACTAAAAGAGCCAGGTACTAGCGAACCACTAGAAATGGACACCACCAAGGATGAAAATGTGAATGAGCCCGAACCCCAGCCTTCAGAGGATGAGGAAGAAGACGACGACGACGAGAAAGCCTCGGAGAATAGCGACGACAGCGATAACGATGACGAAGCAAAAGAGGACGAAGACGACGCCGCAGAGGAGGAACCAAACGCGGACCTAGAGGCCCAAATCGACGACGCCGACGATCAAGAGGACGTCAACGGAGCTATATCACGGGGAGCAAGCGTTGCCACAACAGCGAGAAGTGGGCACAAACGGAGCGCAAGTGTTATGAGTATGGTCAGCAATAAGAGTATGAAGAGGATGAAGAAGTAGGGGTGTACGTTTATGTAGGGAGATGGGTGTAATTAGGAAGATGGTTCCGTGCTGAAATCCTTCCTTTACAGCTTCTACAGTTGCCGTGGACGATGCACTCACCATACATTCTACAACAAACCTGTACCTTTCTAAAATCGCAGCAAAAACTTTCAAGTTGCAAGTTCTTTCTATTCACCTCCATCCCGCCAAACCCTCGTCGTTTTCCTCCACCAATCCCAGATACCTCTCCATCTCATCCCCCTTCCCTACAAACTCTCTCCCGATCAATCTCGGCATCCCTAATCCCTTCTCCCCCCCTTCAACCCCCTCTCTCAACCCATCCAAAAACCCTTAAAGCACGTACGGGGGCAAAAGATGGAGAACTCCAGGCAGTTTCGGGTAGTTCTGAGATAAGGGCAAGGTCTGAAGGGGGTTACATATTTCGGGGAGCAGGATTGATTCGGGGGGCGGGGGGATGTTTTTGGTAGGAGGGAATGAATGTATGTATCAAAGCGGCGTTTGAAAAGGGTGGAGATCTGGGCGTCCTCAATGTACCCGACACGTTCATATAAAAGAAAAAGATGGTGATAAGGAGGTCTGGAAAAAGTCCGTTTGGGGATATTGTTGTGGGTGGGTGGGTGGATACTCCGCTAGTGTGGGCGTCCTCGTTCCTGGTTGTTCGTCACTCATGGCGTCTGCGGTTGGAAAAGACGTTTCTTGATTTGTGGAAGGGCTTGTTGTGTGTTGGATGATGTTGGGTGGAGATGTTGGGGAGGGGTTTAGAAGGGGGGTTTGGGGGGTGGTGTGAGGGAGATGGTAAGGTTGGGTTTTGTTGTTTTGTGAAATTAAGGGGGGGGTATGGAGGTTGTTGTCTGGGTATTATGCTAGATATGAAAATTTTCCACAGCTGGACGAGTGCGGGCTTAGGGGTTTTAAAGAGAATGTGTTTGGTGGTGGTGCTTGTCCTCGCCGCTTTCCTTACTCGTAGCTTCCGTCTTTCATACAGACAGTCCCGTTCTTCCACCAACGCCTCACACGTATCAAAATATAGCCTAACCCTCACTTGGAAAGCAACCCGAGAATCAAGACTCACCCTTTCCACCCTTCCATTCTCTCTCCTGCAATCCCTCAACCCCCTTACCCCAAGCGCCCGCTTTCTTCCCCCACTTCATCATCCCCCAAGCATGCACCCATCCTATCTTTGGGGGAGGTTCCTGGCTAGTCCGAAAGGGACTTGTCTGCCTGAGCGGATCTGCTTGCATTGCATCGAGCTGATCTACAGCAAGCTCCTGTTTCGCACCTTTATCTGATTCAGGCCCTTCCCACCGTCTGTCTGCCTTGCCAACAGGCCTCCACCAGCCTTCCTCCTGCCTGTCCCACCACCGTTTCCCGCACATCTCCCATAGCCGACTTCGTGCCCGTTTGTATGCGAACCGCTCATCTTCACCAGTGAAACTACCGGTGCGTCCGAAGTCGGGGCCTTCCTGCCGGCCGATTTCATTTCCCGCGCCTGGGGCACCGTCACTTGGGCCGCGGAAGCGTGAATTTGGCGAGCGGCCGGCGCCATAGACGGGACCGAAGTCGCTGTCTTCGTCTGCGAGGATTGAGCGTGTGGAAGGGGAAGGGGAGGTGCGTTGAGAAGATGACGAGGGAAGGGGGCTTGAAGCGTAAGAGGGTGGGGATGCAGAGGAAGTGTACGACGAGATGTTAGGGCGGAACGGCGAGGTCTGGTCTTGATATATTTCGGAGATCGTTTCCGAATAGACGCTGTCATCCGTGGTGTTGGGTTCTTGCGCACCTGCTATTGGCCGCCGCGTTTCAGGGAAAAAGAGGTCATCAGGACCAGCTTCGGCGCGGATGAGAAGTTTGCAGCGGGCTTCATACAAGGCGTCGAGGAGTGTAATAAGCCGACGAGCTTCGTTCTTCTGGAGGAGAGTCAAGACTGGAACGTCAGTAAGTATTAGAGTATGGAAGGTGGAAGCAAGTGTGATGTAATCCGCTGGACCGAGATTGGTGCTGCAGAGCTCAGCAAAGGTCCAATACGTGACTCCGGAACACTGGCGCGGGACAATGAGATTACGACCGTAGACTCGAAGCGAGGTGCTCCCCCAATCGATAGCTGCAGGAAAGTTTGGAGCACCTTCTCCGTGGGGAAGGGCATGATGTAAGGCTTGCTGCCAACTTCGGTTCGCCTGCTCTGTTGCATCGTCTGTCGATGACAGAGGAGGGATTACAAAAAAGTTGTTTGGTAAAAGATTCTTCGATTTCTTCCCTTCGCTGGTAGATGTCTCGCCCTGAGGCTTCGCGTGCAGGCTTTGTTCATAAGCTAGACCCAGGTTGCCAGAAGCCATCGCCTCAAGACCTTCAAATCCTTGTTCAATGTCGCGACCCGCGTTTTCAGAATTCAAAAAAGGTCCTATATGCATATCCTCTTCAGCTTCGCGCCGCCTCCAGTCCTTTCCGCCCTCTATATCCCATATCTCACATCGAGCCCGTAAAACCTCGAGAAAAGCCACGAAATCTCCTTTTCCAGAAAACATACTTTCGCTTCTTCCACCTTCACTACCTTTTCCCGAGCCCAGTATACCCCATCTATTGCCAAACAGTCCAAGCCGTGAAGGAGGTGCAGTAAACTCAATCCCGGATGCATTCGCCAGTTCCTCTGGCATACGGTTACTTGTAGCAATGAGAACCCCCCCAAGATGAAAAAAAGACGTGAAAAGATTGGACAATATCTTTGAAGCAGCACGATCTGGCAATTGAAATTCGTCTAAGAAAAGAATTGGCGACGTCGAGATCATATCTCTAGCCAACCATAGAAGGGAATGCTCTTCCTCTTGCCCTCCCGTTGAAGCCAAAGCTGGCGTTACTAATCTACTCCTCCGCAACTGTTCTAGTCTGGCGAAAGTCTCTAGCATAAAGGTGTTGAAATGCCACCGTCTTTTCTTCCGGTTTGGCAGACAATCCGCGAGTAAATCAACTAGCATGCTCTTTCCCGTCCCAACTTCCCCATAGAGTAAAAGGCCTTGCGGCGATTGCAAACGTATCGCAGATTCATGGTTCGTCAACTTTTTCGTGAGAGCCATTGCCTCTGCCTTCTCTTTCTGCCCTCTAAGAGAAGAGAAGATACTCTGAGGCTTCCCATTTTCTGATAAGCTTTCGTGATCTTCTGCTTGCCTCGAAGTTGATGAAGGCTTCCCAAATGAACGGTTTAGCTGTTCTAGCCGATGATTAAAGTCTACTTCAGGCTCGTAGTCCTTGAGACGGTGATAGAGCTTCTGTAGATGGAGAGCAAGCCGATGTTGTGCGGGATCCGGATCAATTTGCTTTGTAGCCAAAAGTGCTCGATACAAGACAAGCGGATTGGTGATGGTAAGGCCTGTAGAAGTAGGCAATGACTGCATGGGGATCACTACTTTACAATACAAGTCTCATCTCTCGATCACTTGCAGCTCTCTGGGGAATGGGCTTCATCTACGTCATGATGCTTGTAATACACCGATACAATACCGCTAAATGTATCATCACATGTAAAAACCGAACCACAACTCTTTTTAGGGGAAAGGAACAAAGTCGAAACCTAAGCAGGCATATAGAGATAATGATTTTAGATGCATGCCTTCGTATAACATTGCTTACCATACAAAAACCCCTATATCTACAGAAGCTAACACCTATGTACAAGGAGTCCTAACGTTATGCCTAATACGAAGCCTTATAGCTTGCTCTTGAAACCTTCCCTCGCATCTTTCTTAACCAATACATTACTACCCGGGTACGGATCAATCGTCAACGCATTCAATGGATTCAGCTCGCTCGCGCGCTTGAATAGATCTTCATAGACCTTCCCGTCGTACCTGCCTAAGCTACTATCAAGCTGCCAGTCCGGGAAGTGCCATGCATCTACAAGCCTTACGGCGTGTGGTCTGATTTCTTCAAGGAGCTTCATGACGGCCTTTGTACGAGCAAGTTGGATTTGGCGAACCGTGACCGCGCTGCTGGAGAAGAACTCCGAGGCTTCCTGCTCGAGGGTGTGCAGCGCATATAGGCGGAAGAGCTTGTGCATGAGTGCGATGGTCTGGGGGTCGAGTGATGAAGTAATGTCGTTGGTGCGTAAGGCCTCGTAGAAATTTTTGACAACAAGATACTGGCTGTGGGCAGTACTTAGGCGCCAGAAATCAACAAGAAGGCCATTCCACGATCCTTTCTCCTCATCCCGGTGTTTGAGGGCTTCAAAGGTGAGGAACGAGGTACGCCAGGCAAAGGCGGCGACAATGTCCTCGTCACGACCAAGGACGTCGAATGCAGCGCCTATATCACGACGCGCGAGGAAGCTTTTGAAAATCCTGCTAGTATCGTTGTCTGAAGCCTTGCCTTGAAGGACAGCACGCGCTGATTTCAGGAGCTATTATACGTAAGTGACAGGTGGCAACTGAAAAAGGGAGGCTACTTACATATCTTGCGACTTGCTGGGTTAGCATATAGTTGTCTCCCTCCCAGGTGGTCGTGGGGAGGTAATCGGCGTACCACGAGCCTATGCCGCTGAAGCTACTGTAACCGTGACCTCCGCATGCTCTCCTGCAGACTTCTAGGCCCTCAGCAGCAGTGGTACTCGCAAGAGCCTTCAGCCCACAGGATGTGGCATGCAGGTCCGCAAGTAAGTCTGTCGTAGGAAAGAGCTCTTCAGGGCTAGGCCCTCGCTTTGTCGATGACATTTTGCCTACATCTCCGGCCATTTTCTTCTGACTTTCCTGGTAAAGTGCCATCATTCCACGACCGGTAAAATGCAGAGCAAAAGTCGCAGCCAGTAGAGGTAACAGCCGAATTTGGACCATAGTATAATTCAGGACTTGGTTTTCTCCAGTCTCCCATTCTTTGGCATCTCTATCCTGAAACTGCCGCCTAACTGCACAGTATCTAGTAGCAATCGTAACTCCTCGGGCGAGAACGCCGCCCGATTGAAGTACGATGGTACTCCGGACCCATGTCAAGGTACCGTAGACGAGGGAGGCTGAAGCAGGCCTCACGTATTTATTCGTCTTGAGATCGACACCCGAGAACTTTGCCAGCATGTTTACGTGAGGAATCTTGACATGGTTCAGGAGAAGAAATCCATTATCCATGGTATTGTAACCAAACTTCGGTCCAATATCGCCGACATGAATATTCTGCAGGGGTTCATGAGACTTCAAGTCCCGTATCTGAACCACAAACGGATGGGGTCCGTAGCCCTTGCCGTCGATGATAAGCTGCGCCATTACCACGGCGTGATTTGCGGTACGTCCGAGAGAGCCAATCCACCACTTTGACGCCGTCAGATGTGGCGAGTGAATAACGAAGGTTTTATCTGTGGGATCCCAAGTTGCTGTTGTTTCTAAGCCTCGGACATTGGATCCATGTCCTAATTCGGTCTGTGCATAACAACCAATGTATTCGTACTTCTCTGCTTTTTCTAGGAACAACTTATGCTGCTCTGGTGTTCCTTGGTCACGGAGCGTAATCTGCCCACTTTGTCAGGGTGAAACATCTACATAGTAGGATGGGAAGAGAAGAACCCACTAAGAACATGCTAGCATGTAACCCATACGGACCGGGCTCGCTGATGAGCTCGTTGGCTACCAAAAACTCATCCTGGGACCATTTGTGCTTTATTGTTAACTGTTGTAGCTTCTTTGCACGAGCCAAAGCAGTTTGGAACCGCTCGACCCTGCCATCAAAGTAGTTCGCCGATTTGTCGAATGCTTTCTCAGACTTTAGGACATTCAGTATTCGATTTTGCCGGTCCAGGGCCTCTTTGGTAAACAGAAATTCGGAAAGCTTCTCTACAGGAACGTTGGACTGAGCCCGTTCCTGTTGGAGCAGCTCACTGCCTTGAGGGCCACTCGGAGTGAGCTTTTCCACCCATGAAGGAGCCATTGATACTTCGCACGTTTGAAATACAAGCCTTGAGACTTGATCGTACCCCCTCCGAAAAAGTAAGACGTATAGAAACTCTGGGTTTGGAGGAAAGGGCAGTACAAGTATATTATTTGGTCATTATCGATATGTACTTGATGGACATAATGCGCTAGTAGATGCCGAGGTTCAGCCCTGCTCTTTTGACTCTAACTGGAAGGGGCTGCGAAACGCCATGTGAAGCCATCCCAGACCGCTCTCAAGGTCCCAAGACGGCAAATGCAAGTAGTAAGTACCTTATGACAGTCAGTCTGGCTGATTACCGTTCAGTGTCCTGCTGAGTAGCGATAGAGTGTACTGTGACGTCAAGACAAACGTACTGCTTAGCGTTGTCCGCAAGCAGACACATTCTTCCTGGAATGCTTGGAAAGAACAACCGCACTCAGCTATTGATTCGAACTCGGAGTTCGTCTGATCACCAAGCTCAGGTGAACGAGATTGAAGTGGTAGATGTCATGTGAAGCAGGTTCAGGTCCGAGCCCGAGCGAAGAAATCCCAGATGTAAATGAATCGGAAGAGCTGAAGATTGAGGAATTTCAAACCTTCACTTTTATCCAAGAGCAGTTCGGAGAATTCAACTATTATACAGTCCATGACAGTTCATGAAGCTGTCAAATTGACAGATGTCATCTCAGATCCACCTATGTGTGCTTACTTTTCTTATGTTTGCGCCGGAATTCCGCGACGTCAGTGTACTGCCTTGGGCTTTCCACGGTTCAGATAGCAAAATCATAGTCAAGATCTCATTGGCAAAGAGGATATCCCTAAACCCAAAATAATGGAAAGAGCCCTTCTCAGCATGGCACTTCCTTCCTTGCACTCGTGTGCCTTTTCGTCCTCACTATCCTCCTCCTGCTTTCCGCTTGCAGCCAACTGCAATTCTACCAGATCCCTATCATTACACCCTACCTCTAAATAATGCGGTTGAGAACTTTACTCTTCTTCTGCGCGGCTCTAGCTTGTCTGGCAGCACCAATCGACCGGTCTTTATCCTACTATCAGACTCGGATCCCTGTCATTGAGACTGTGAGCCCATCACCAACCTGCTCTCGCCGCTGGCGGCGCCATGTTTCCCACCTTACTTTCCGTTCTTCTCGTTTCTATACCTGCTGCCACAGGCAATAGCAAAGGTTCGAGACTAGCCGGCAATCTCACTAGGTCATCCAGCCGGCTGTCGTTATTTCCAGCTTCTCAGGCCCTGTTCCTCTCAGATGAGCGTCATGAGTGGCCTTCTCATACCGCTTTACCGGCCGTTTGCGGAGAGCAGGAGACGAACTGCGCCGCTCAAGGTCATCCCGTACGCCCTGCCTCCCTAATCTCTCACCACGTATTGACGTTGTTCACGCCAGGAAATCTGCTGTCCCGCGAACACCGCCTGCTACCCAACCTCCCAAAAACCCTCCCCTATCTTCTGCTGTTCCCTCTCCTACCACGCCTGCTCCTCCGACCTCCCCCTCTTCTGCCCCGCCCACACCTTCCCATGTCCACCATCCCTCTCCGGTGCCTGCTGCCCCGTAGGCCTCCGCTGCGCATCATCACTCTGTCTAGAGTACGAATACAAAACACAAGCTATCTTCTCCTCTTCTCCAACACCGGAAACCAAATCGCCTGAGACTTTCCTTTATACACTTCCCGCAACCACAATACCCGCACACACTGTAATACCACAGGGGAACCCCCTTTCCGAAGCCACAGCCCCAACATGTGTCCCGCCGAATCCAAACTGCCAGCCCGGAACGCCGGGGAAGCAAGTCACAGATCTCCCCATCAGCGACCGGATCCTCGGCACTCCCACAGCCTGGAGAGCGAAAATTGGGGAGATAGCAGTCGAGAGCAGGGCGAGCAGAGATTGTAACGGCAGGAGGGGCTGTTGGAGGGGGGGAGATGGCTCGGAAATGGATAAAGGGTGGTGGAAGCGCGCGATGTGGAGCGGAGTGGGGTTGTTTGGGGTCACTGGGGTTATGCTTGCTTTATAGAGGTACCTAGGTGGTGGATGGCAGGTTTTGGCCTTTTTGGGAAAGGTCTGGGAACGCAGGGGTTAGTGGGGAAAAGTGCGGGTTGTGTGGCCCGGGGATGAGAGAGATGGATGCTGCGACGAGGAAGGAGGTGGCCCGGTTGCTGCTGTTGATATCACGGGGCGTGGGAAATGGAATAGAGGCCTTTTTGGATCGATTCAATTGCAGACAGTGGGATTAGAAAAGATGGTCCTTGTGCAGTTGGGACGCAGTGGATATAGCTGTGTAGTTCTAGCTGTGGATGAAATGGAAAGGTAGAGGGAGGCTTGAGCAGTAGGTTACAGACGGCATGCATCATGATTAAGCGGATTTATTACTGGTTCAGCCGTAGTGGAGACCTAACGGGGTGGGAAAATTGGAAAGGAGGTTGAAATCGTATGCAGTGAAAACCAAAGCATGAATACTCCCCACTGCTTGACAACTAAACTATTCGACTTTGCCGATGTGGACTTCTCAACATCTGAATCTGACATGTGAGCGCCAAAGGATGGCTCGATAAATTCCGGAACATATAATCCGTCAGTAGCGCTTTTTGCTCACTGAACGTGTTACCTACCCAGAGTCGAGGCGCTTGTCTACGAAACCAGCAACTTCCGAATCCGGGAATCAATACTGCTGTGTGGTTGTAGTAATTCGTACCTTTCCACGGGATCGTTGCCGAGTATACGGAGTGGCACGAAGGAACGGGTCAGCGCCGGCCACGTCAGACAACAGATCCCACGTCCACAGCTGGTACGCACGTAATGCAAATCTCCGGAGGATTGAGCCAAAATCAAAGAATCGCAACAGGCTAGTTGAGGAAAATCCTGCGGTCAAGGATTAGCATACTTCAATCTTGGGCGCCTCGCTGGTCCTGCGGTCATCATGGTTCAAGATCCTGCGAATTCTGGGCGCCTCGGCGATCCTTCCTGGTATTTGAAATTGTAATCCTTTCGGTTTTGGGCGCTTAGATAACGGCTGAAGTTCGAAGGATTTGGAGGAATACTTGGCGAGACTGCGTCACGGTGAGGGATTTCATGCTGCGCCGCAGTCTCGGTAGTGGTTTTTGTTGGGATTAAGCGCTGGAGGACTGTTGCAAAGTGTATGCTCATGGCGGAACATGTTTCGAGGACGTTTGTAAGAATTCTGTATGGTCGAAGACGTCTGAACAGTCTGCAGCTGCCACTGATGAGCTTGTGATGCGTGGCCTGATCTATTTTGGGTTCGAAGATGTTGGAGCCATCGGGTGAGCATCAGAAGCTGTTCCAGATCCTATCAGCAAAGGATGTTATCAGACCGTGATGGCCACTGGATGAGCGTATCTGATGGGTAGTTGGGGTTTGTGGTTGATCACGGTTGTAAATCCGGAATTGGCGTATTCCCGACTGAGGGCTGTAATGCGAACCCATAGGCCAATACAGTTTGATAAACCTTCAGTGCAGTTGTCTTCAATAGTAACACCTGCGGCGCTCGTGAACAATCCTGATGGTTACCTTCCCGGGCGTCTGCCGTTCGTTCTCTTGTATGACCAATAGTATCGTCTTCTTGTTATAAATCCAAAGGAGCTCTTTCCCTCTCTTCCCCCTCAAATCGTGCTCATCCCAGGCCTCCACGTTTCCCCAATTCTCTTGACTTCCCGTATGAATCTCGGACTCTTGATCTCCCCTCCCTTGCCCTTCCCATTGGCTACAGCCATAGGCGTATGCTCATCCGGCATATAAAATGGGTTTTGCAGCAATCGTATATACGCCGTTTGTAGTGCCTTGAACGCCGGTTTCATATCCGCCCCTTCAACCCCCCTGCCTCCCATCCTCCCTTGTCCTCCTCGACTATCCCCAACCCCGTTCTTCCCATACCTGTCCACAACCACAGCAATCCTAACGCCAGTCCCTGTCTCCCAACCCCAGATACTGAGCCTCTCATCCACGTGCTTCAGCAGCCCTAGATCCTGATCCACTGAGTCGCTATTCTTGTTTCTCGTTTTGAGGTCAAATAGGTCCAGGGAGGCGTGTAGGAGGAACGAGAAGTCAAGATATGCATTGGGCTGGGTAGATGCTGGGGGGAAGACTGAGATGTGAAGAGGGTTGTCCTAACCTTATGTTAGCGCGGAAAAGCCTTCTGGTGGGCCTAGAGAAGTTTTACGTCTTTGCCTACTATGCCTATGCAGGCGATTGAGGGGGTGGAAGTCATGTTTGCGGGTGGCTTAAACTTGGAAAATTCGGGGTCGGTGTGAGAGATATTGGAAAGAATATTCTTTCAGCATTAATTGCATGCAAATCTAAATTTTTTACTACGCTTTTTAATCACGAGATTGTTGATTCAATGACAGATCAACAGTTCAATATATATCCCTAGGTCATTTCCTCCATACGGATCTCACTGATTCGAAGTGACTACCAATGAGTCTCCGAAATACCGTGTACTAGACGGTACATTTCGCCATCCGATCGAAGATACCCCTGCTGTTCCCATATGCTATAGAATGACAGAAGCAATGAAGCGACCGAGTGGAAAGGAAGCGAAATAGACAGTGGGTGCAACTTTAGACAGGAGAAGTGGCAGGCGAAACTATCTCTGCTCTTGAAAAGACGACAGTTTTGCACCGATACAAAACTTTGGCAGGCATTGCCAGAAGCGGATTTGGCTCTGAGGTGACGGAGAAATCTCTCGTAATCCTTATGCCCCCCTCAGAGGTCTCACTATCCCCAACCGTATTGGCGCGAATAGCCGTAGTGTTCATTTGGACATATGGATCCAATCTACGTTTCATTGAAGCCCTGGAGTTCAGCGCAAATTCTCTAGGCCCGGTAGGCTTCTGTGTTGCTGGTTTTGACTTGTTGAGGTCTTCACGGGTCACTCCTCGTAGACCAGGGAGAAGCCTTTCGATCAACGGCCTAAGGTGTATCAAAGATGCGCATATCAAGCCTGAGCAATACTCGATAGCGATCCAGTTCCTTGTGGATACCATATACCAAAAAGGATCTGACCAGAATATTGCCGCTGGAGTGGACGCAGACAACCGGACGATTAGTGAGACACAGGGACTGGACCTCAGTCAGCTAAGAGACTTGTGAATCTGACAGAGCCAAATACTGGGCTTAGGTAGTTGTTGTTACTTACATGAACCCGACTGTGAACGATCCGAGCAATAAAAGCCTCCGTCTGAGTTGCATGTGTAGACTCCATATTATCGGCATCGGAAGAAGAATGATTGCAATGTCGCTAATCAAGTTGAAGATCGCCTGACCTTCTAATATGTTGGTCTGTAAGAGGCAATTGGTCGGCAACACAACCTCCCATGCCTCATTGACGGGCCTACATTGGAACGCCGCAACAAGTGTAACCACAGCACCACCCACGACACAGACTACCATGAGGCCTTTGACGCATTTGCGAAACCTTACTATTGGGAAAAGCCGAAGGTAAAGAAGGAGAATCGATAGTTTGATGGCCGTAATGGCTAAGGGGTACAGAATTTGGAGTGTATAGGATACCTATTCGCATCTCAATACCAGCAAGCCAAATGATCTGTAGAGGAACCACTCACCCTCAGGATATAGGACATGTTGACGTGAGGTGGGAGGTCCCAGACGTGCATAGCGGCACCGTAAGGTATGCATGAAAGAACTAGGACCGTTTGTGCAAAAGCTAGAATCTGGGATCACTGGTCAATGGTTATCGGAGATAGAAGGGAAGATCTTACTGTAGCAATGATCAGGACGAAATCGTCCCAGCCAGGGCTTTTGATCGCACAGTACCTGCTAGCCAGCCGAAGTCCGACGAAAAGCAATGCTAAGGCCATCAAAGGTATCTGTACCGCCAGAAGCTCCGCCTTTCTGGTCGGAGCACTGACATCGTTCGGCGTACGGGAAGTGGAATTTCTAGGAGCAACCAGCATTGATAGGACCAACACGAAGAGGCAGAGAAGCTGATTGGAAAATTGGATTGACAGCGACGCGCTACGTAGCTCTATCAAAGCACATGGTGATGTAGAAGAATCGTTAGGTACTCGTAACATGGCAGATTTCCAAGTAAGGATGAATTCTTATGGAAAGAACGCTGCAGGGACTACTAAAATGGGAAGTCCCAAGTTTGGATTCCAGGTGGTCACAGTGCCAAGTCGTCAGATTGTTGACAGAGTGAAGGTGCGACAGCTTGGAGCAGCTCATAGGAAATATGATACCTAGGAAATTTGCTGGACGTGTAGGATTTGAAAAGCCCAGCATCCATACAAAGCAGCTGTTTACTCCTTTGCGCATCAGACTTTGCCAACGTTCTACGCTGCATTTTACCTATTGAATATCTCTATCCTGGAGCAAGGCAGATAGAAGGAACATAATGTCTGCTTCAACTGGAGTTGGTAGTGAGCCTAAGGGAGTTTGTTCGTTAGAAGAAGACCAAGTCAGTACATTTGAGATTCCATCGAGCTTCAAAGAGTCAGCATGGGACACATTTCGGGCGAACTTGAAGCAGCGCCACCGACGGGTTCAATCGCGATCGTCATCATCGCCGTCACCAACAAAAACTTATGAACAATCCATGGCCAAGTTCCCCAAAAACAACGCCCATCAACACCTCTGCAACGTTCCACGAACTGGCGATGAGGAGGAATCCAAGTTCGGCAAGTCACTGATAGGTCTCATGCAAAGAAGCGGTAGATTCGACTACTGCGACTTCAGTGAGGGCGAACAGACACAGACGCAGCAGGAGAACAGTGATGATAACAACAGCAGCAGTAACAATATCAATGGAAATGGAAGTGTGCGGCGGTTGATACAGGCAGCCGGTGTTGGCTTGATCTGGCGAAATCTGCCCAATCAGACCCCTTGCTGTATTCGCAAGGTTCTTAGTCCTAACTCCCCGCGCTAGCTCATACCTATCATCAGTTCATCACCACCCGGAAGAAGCACTTTTGACATCCACTTCAATTCCTACAACTTGCAAACACACAGAACGATTCCTTCTGTTTCGTTTCCTTTTGTTCTCAACCATGCTCTCAACCACGAGGTCAGCAGCCGCCTTGGTGCTGCGAGGTAAGTTGTTCCGACGGAGAATGGGGGCTCGCCACCAAGATAGTCACAACTCTAACATCTCATAGTCAAACCCTCATCTGCCCTCCTTCCTCTTCGCGCAGGCCCCTCAGCGTTCATATCATCCTCCTCCGCTAGATCGGCTACAGAAATACAAAAAACCCATGATGTTGAAGGTCCGCCACTCAGTGTCACGGGCAAGGTCCGGCGTGAAGTCCCCCTACCGAGCCAAGACAAGAAGGAGGGTGCTATGCAATATGCATTGTACGTTGTTACGCCCATCAGCCGAGCCTTGAGCGTTCAACGCTGAGTCCATCTTCAAAAGAATCCTTGACTGATCCCACTCTAGGACAACCCTCGACCAAGTCGCCAACTGGGCCCGCCAAGGCTCCCTCTGGCCCATGACCTTCGGCCTCGCCTGCTGCGCCGTCGAAATGATGCACCTCTCCACCCCCCGCTACGACCAAGATCGCCTAGGCATAATCTTCCGCGCCTCTCCCCGCCAGTCCGACGTCATGATCGTCGCCGGCACTCTCACCAACAAAATGGCTCCGGCCCTGCGTCAAGTGTACGATCAAATGCCTGACCCGAGGTGGGTTGTATCGATGGGCAGTTGCGCAAATGGAGGCGGGTATTATCACTACAGTTATAGCGTGACGAGGGGGTGCGATCGGATTGTGCCGGTGGATATTTATGTGCCGGGATGTCCGCCGACGAGTGAGGCGTTGATGTATGGGATTTTTCAGTTGCAGAAAAAGGTTTGTTTCTTTACCGTATCCATGTTACGATGGATCACACATTCTGAATTTCGGCAGATGCGACATACGAAGATTACGAGGATGTGGTATAGGAAGTAGAAAGGGTTTGGAGATTTGTGTGGCATATGGGAAAGAGAGACTTGTACAGCTTTAGCAAAACCCGGTCCTGGCAGCTGGCGAGGTGGCGTTTGTGGGCGTTGGGGTTTGGGGCATTGGTAGAAGCATTTTAGAGAGTGCAAGGCTAGACATTGATAAAGCATTTCCAAATACACAGGCATTGGCTGTGAATGATGTGGGTGATCTTTCATGAAGACGCGCATCAATGTGGGCTACCAAGACAAGACGCGGGGGTTGTTCTGGGCTGTGCGTACGTTATGCGCATGTGAGAGAGTTTTACTGACAACGAGTTCATGCCCTTGTCGGTACGGAGCACAGGAGGAATGATCAACACTGCACTGGGGGTTTCTGTTCCCAGGAAAAAGTATTCAGATACAGATTCAAACACTCGTCCTTCCCAAGAAACACCATCGACATAGGCCAACAGTCAAGAACCTAAACTCCATCACCCACCTAAGCCAACCCCTCCGTCTCCTCCAGTCCCCTCAACACCCCGTCCACCTCCCTCGGATGACTAAGCCCCCACACCCCCCCGCCCCTCACCACATCCGCCCCCTGCATCCCCACCTCTTTCCCCACGAGGTTCCGCCCCACCTTGCCCGGCCCAATCCCGACCCACCGCCGGACGCCAAATTCCTGATCCAGGAACTTGATGCTGTCCCACCAGCGGATCGTCTCGACGGCTTGGCGCGCGAGCAGGTCCTGCAGGTCTTTGGCGGAGGAAAAGGGCCGCGCGGAGACGTTGGAGATGCAGGGGAAGAGGCCGGGGTAGTGGATTGGGGTTGTGGAGAGGGTGTCGCGCATCCAGGCGGCGGCGGGGGCCATCAGGGGCGAGTGGAAGGGGGAGTCGCACAGGAGGCGCACGGCGCGGGGGTCGTGGCCGCCGAATTGGCGCAGCTGGACCAGGAGTGCGTTGATGCGCTCGATGCTGCCCGAGAGCACGATCTGGTTCTTGCTGTTGATGTTGGCGATCAGGACTTGTTCGATTGGCGGGACGTCGCTGGCGGAGTCGTCGCGCGAGCCCGGGGAGGCGTGGCCGAGGAAGTCGTGAATGGTGGCGATGAGGGAGGAGAGGCGGTCGGGCTCGCAGACGAGGGCCACCATGCCGTATTCGCCGCCTTCCGAGGCGGAGGCTTCACGGCTGCAGCGGGCCATGACTTGGGCGCGGCGACGGACCATTTTGAGCGCGTCGGGGTAGTGGAGGTGTTCTGCGGCGACGAGGGCGGCGAATTCGCCTAGGGAGTGGCCAAGAGTGACATCGACGCGTTTCGAGGTGTCGAAGTTGAATTCTTGCTCTAGGATGCGCAGGATCATGATGGAGGTGGCCATGATGGCTGGTTGGGCGTTCTCGGTCGCGGTGAGGGTGGAATTGGGGCCGTTGGCGATGATGGAGCTGAGGGGGGTCGATAGGATGTGGTCCATTTCTTGCAGGAAGGGTTTGCACGTTTTAGGGAAGGCTTCGAGCCAGGGGGTGGTCATGCCGACGCGTTGGACGCCTTGGCCTGTGGGAGTCAGGATCGGGTTGATGGTGAGGGGAGTGGAGGGAGGTTTTACCAGGGAAGAAGAGGGCTGTTTTGGGATGTGAAGGAACAGTTGTGGAAGCCCATCTGGCATGGTTCGATCTATGCAGCCGACGTCTTGATGGGAGAAGCACAGTGGATGCATTGCGCTGATGTAGATTATGAGCTCTGGAAGCTGGCTGGGCAAGGGCCGAAAGTCCATTGCCGCCGAAGCTTCCATTCTTTAGGCGCATTGTGTGCTCTGGCGATACAAAGCCTCCTTCGCAAAGCTGTTAGTTTGGTGCAGCTCACCATTGTGGTACTATACCTTGTACAGCGACGGCAAGACCGTAATATTTGGAGGTCGGTGGAGGTGAACCGCGGCAATCCGGCGTTAGGAGATAGCTCAATTTTGTATGCACAATGCTCGCCGTCGATTTTGATGGAAAGAAAGAGTAGAAAGCTTCAATTACATGGTTTTTGATCCGTTTACCTACTTGGAGAAATGTTCCTATTGGAGGCTGTGAATGTTTTGGAGGACATGCGAGGATCGTATCGGACCAATGGATCACTCGACAACCCAGCAGACAGGAATACCTACTTTATTCTGTTCTACAATCATGTATTAGAAAGCATCTAGCGTTATGACAGTACTATCAATCGCTATAGCCTTTTACATTATTCCCCGTGCAATGCCACGAACATATACGTCTCAGACACTCGAGGCAGAAGACAAGCAAATTCAATCCCCTTGATATCATTAGTCTTTGGGCGGTCGACACATAGATAGATACGATCCTCGAGTATATGATGTAACTTAGAGAGGCCCAAATTGAACATGTGCCAACAAACTGAACCTAGAGGCACCAGATAGAGATCTATGTTTTCTTCGACCCGGAATGAATAAAAGTGAGTGGCCAGATTGTCGAATGCTGAGGACCAGATCAAGTCCGCAGGCTACACTATCGTCGATCCGTCCTTTTCAACCGCTGTCATCGGAGACTTTGTCCAGAAGTTATCTGCGATTGGGTTGAGCGTTTCCGGGTATTCCCTGCCTCTATTGTCTCCGTATAACTTGAGTGCTCCACCGGTGTCTCTACAAAAGGAAGAAAGCGGTATGGGATTCCGCTATGGTTCGTTGACTCTTTCCGAATAATATGCGGTAATTCTGATTTTTCCAACCGACACATATCTTTTCACGTTTAGCGCTTAGAGCCGCGAGGCTGTGGGTTATTGCATTTCTTGATCACCGTAGCAGATCGTTTAAGTTTTTTCGAAGGATTCCAGCGTACGACTCATACGAGGGTAGCGCGGGGGAGGGCGGAACGTAATTAGCCTCGTGACTCGCAAAACAAGCGCCATTACCATTTCGGGTTCTTCCACGGACGAGAAAAAGACTCAAGAAACTAACAAGCTGCGGGGGGGGGGCCAATCATCTTGACGCGCAGGCCCCAAGGAAGGGCCAGCAAGTTGGTAGTCCGTAGTCGGTACTTTACTCTAGCATTCCACTTCCGTGGGCTTGGTTACGTCTATTTGGGCATATTTGGGCGGTAATGGAGCCAATATCGGCATCAAGGTCGATTGTGTCTACATTATATCGTCGCCATACCTGCTCGAGAACTTAGATGGAGTTGTTGCGCATGTTCGGATCTCGTCGCAACGTAACGTGTCCAAGCAGATTAGTCGCAGGCCGAGAGTGATCGGCTTTGCAGTTGGCTCAGTCCGACGACCAACGGGAACACGCGGCGTCGCCTCTGGAGCATGACAAGGATCTCAGCCCAACCGTTTGCATCTGCAACATCCGCGTAGGTAGGCATGCTTCATGTACCGACCGTAGAACCAAGGCGGGCGACGGAAATGAAGGATTGCTTTCCATTTTCATCATAATGGCGTGAGCCATACTGTTCAGGTCAGCAGACACAGACGCCTAATTTCTGTGCCACGAATACACAGTACATCCGTAATGTTTTTAAGCTGTAATAATAATAACAATAACAACAATAATAATAATAATAATAATAATAGAAATGTTGTTGGTGAAGTTGCCAACTTTCTGTAACGCAGCAAGGAATGCGGTCCCGGTCTGGGATTCTCACTAATCGACTCTGGAGCCGAGGAAGCCAAATGAGTGTTGTTGACGCAAGAGACTCGAAACATACGGTAGACGAAAGGGCCGTCTAAGAAAGATGGACCATACGGTCACAGGTAAGGTAAGGTAGGTAACGACCGTAGCGTAAGGTAAGGTAAGGTATCTATGCGATCGCGGGTACCCCATGCGCGCAATGACATCACCTCGTAAATGCAGCTCACAATCGACTTTACCGTATCCTGCGGTAGTGCTTAGCCCGCTATAAGCAGCTCTACCTTACTACTCCGTACTGTGTACTGTATACTGTGTACTTTAGCTGTTGTCATACTCATAGATCGCCGGGGCTTGAGTCCAAGAAGCTGAAGAAGGGGACCCAACCCGTGATGGTCCTCGGCGTAATTGGCCCAGTGGCCATTTATCTTGCATGATGATAGTAGTTCGTTGGTTGGGAGAGTTGGCATCGAATATGGATATCTTCAGCATTCAGCGCTAAAATAGCTTGTCATTGGTTGTGCCATATTATGCTTTGTGTCACAGTGCTTCAGTTGGATTATGGAAGGATTTCGTCGAGAATTCCTACTAGTTGTAGCTGTAACTGCGCACCCACCAACCGAAATGCGAGAGTTGAGAGTTGTGCTTTAGCTTCACCACTTCGTCTGCAGCTGTTTCCCTAGTTGTGTCAAGCTAAGGTAGTTAGCAAGGTAGGTACGGAAGTACAGTAGTTGGGTACTCCCTAAGGTAAGGTAGCTCTCACGCTCTCGCCCATCGTCCCAAGCCAGGGCAATATGTACCTACATACTAATGCTTTGGTCGCGCTATCTTAAATTTGCCGCCCATTATATTATGCTCTCCAGGTCGGAGCAAGCAATCTTCACGCAATCAATAACAGTTAAGAGTAATTCGTCAGCGACTGACGAGTTGCCGCCTCAACCAACGCGCAAAGCCTCCCTTGTGCGACACACCTGGATAACCCCCAATCCCTGTCGCCCAAACCTGCTGGAGGAGGGGGGGGGGGCTGGGACAGTGGGAAGGATCCGTGGACCGTGCTTGCATCATTGCATGCCTGAAGATACTAAGCGCCTTTTCCACCAGCCAATGACCACCCCAGTCGTGTTCCTCGTATTTTGACTCGTCCCACATAAAATACCAATCCGCGTGGGCCGAGCAAAAAGGGACCGGAAATCGAAAAAAAGACACGGCGTGTAGAGAGCAATTTTGCTCAGCCGCCCTCCGCCTTTTGCGCCGCCCCGACTCAACTCTTGTCCGTCTTTATCTTCCCCCTCCACTCTGCCATCCATCATCCTTCTCGCCGTCGCACTGTGTCTTGACCAAGATTGCGCCGCTCCTGTAGGTTTCGAGCTGTATCATTGTGGAACAATAACACCCCCCGTTGGGATCGAGAGGCGCGCAGTATTAAATATAACCGAGACGACAGACGAATCATTCACACGCTTGTTTTCCCCAAACTCATCCCGTCTCCAACACTCCTTGGCCCCACTTTACAAGAATACTTTCCTCTCGCCATCCAGTATCCTTCGCCAACTAAGAACAGTTTTTCCCTTTCTATTCAGTCTCTACTTCAAAGTTTTATCGACACAAAATATCCTTCAAGATCAGAGTGACTAGACGCCGGCCGGCGGCTCTTAAAATCGCCTTTCAGTAAAGGCCATAATCGCAAAAAAAGAACCATTTGTTCTAGCGCCTCTCGCGCGATTATCCATCGTGAAGAACTTCTTCCAACCTGTCAAAGTCTACTCGCATGGCAGCAGTTGTCTCGAATCATAGGTCCGAGGGCCCAGGAGGAGGGGCCGAGACCGAGCAATTTGCCGAGTCTGGTCCATCCTTTACCGCCGTGAATGGTGCGTCGACAACACCACCGGCAAAGCCCAAGCCTGCTCCTGACCCTCCAAAGGAGGCTGGCGACGAACCTAGCGCACGACCGGCGCGCCCAAGCAGCCAGCAAGAACGTCGGAAATCTCCAAGCCCTTCACGCCAGCTTCTCGCAAGCGGTCGCCCGGAGCGTGAGCCCTCTCCAACCTCTAACCAGATGGTGGATCGTCGGGGCCAAACCCCTCACCGTCAAGAGAATCCCGAAGAACCAAAGACCCATTACGGTAGTCACCCCGTGACTCCAGGTAGCCAGCAGTCAAACACTGCAAACGGCAATAAGAAGCGAAAAAGATCTTTCCCAGAGGTGTACGAGAACCCGAACAATTCTGCGTACCATACCCATGAGATGCCACCAAGCTCGGAAAGACAGAGAATGTACAGTACCGACAACGGTCGACAGCCGGAGATGATCAGTCCAGTCGAATCTTACCCTCGACCGGAAGGGTATGGTCGACCTGATATGGGTGGCCCTTCCGATCCATATGCTCGCCCAGAACATGTTGGCCATACGGATCCCTACGCCAGACCGGAACATATTCACCCGTCCGATACGTATCCGCGACCTGAGCGTGTACATCAACCCGAATTGTACCCACGTCCAGACAGACACCAGCTGGTAAGGAACGAATACGACCCTCGTGGTGACCCTACTCTAGCGCCTCAGCGTGATCAGCCCTACTACTCGGAAGCACGCATGGCTCAAGCTTTGCAAAACTATGACTCCATGCCCACACGGGAGAACTATGTCAGCCCAGAGGAGGAAGACGAGCATGGCCAGCAGTATGTAGATTACGGTACAAACCGAAGCTCTCAGTCTGCAATGGAACTTGATCGGAAGCGCAGGAAGCGAGTTTTCAGTAATCGGACCAAGACAGGATGCATGACCTGCAGGAGACGAAAGAAGAAATGCGATGAGCAACACCCTGAATGTGAGTGCCCAGTTCTCAATGCTCTTATTCTATCCGTCTGTTACCGCAAACACTTCCCAACGCCATCACTTGCCTCTATTGGGCCGCTACTTTGGAGACTTGTATATCATTTGTGCCATTATCTCGAGCTCTATGGTTCTACTCCCTACCTGTCTGATTCGACATTCAAAATATCTGCCTGATGGCAATTTCACCCACTATGAAAATGTCGCTTGGCCATTTATAGCTGGACTGACCGTTTCTAGGTAACAACTGCCTTCGAGGCGGATTTGTCTGCGAAGGCTATACCATGCGAAATACGTGGCAAAAGCCCTCCAATACCAAAGCTCCCATTCCGCTTCAGTCTAAGAACGGATACCCTCCACCAATGAACCGAGGACTGTATCAAGCCCAGTACGCTCAAGAGACCAGCCCAGAGTATCCGGGCCCACCTCCTAATCGTAACCATCACATGGGGCCTGATGGGGATAGAGGAAAGCCGATCGTAGTTGATGAGGAACGCGAGTCGATGTATGCGCAACCGAGCCCCCCCAATGGCCACCCGAAGCCCGCATGGACAAAAGCGGCAAGGCCATACCCCAGCAACCCTCCACACATTTCAAAGTATCAGCCCGAAACCGATCATCGTCCCAGCTCCATGCATGAGATGGCCTACGACCAAGTTGCCGATCCAAATTCGATGCATCCACCTCCGCCGGTGCATCGTACAAATTCGTCCCAGTCCCAATATTCGGCCCAGTCATCTCACCCATCGAATGCGAACCACAGTAACCCCCAGGTCGTCGCCCAAACCGCTCTTTCGCATCCGGCGTCTCTCCGCCCCTCCCCACACCGCCGCCAAGAACTCACCGAGCGCGAAAAGATGCTGAAGGGGAACTACTACCTTCCCTTCAGCCCCGCTCTCACCGAAGACCGTGAGCAATGCATGGCTGCCATCTGGCGCTTCAACAACGCCACCAACCCGTCCCATGGCGCCAGCCCACAAGAGCGGGCCCGTCTCTTCAAAGCAATCATGAGCATGCGTCCAATACCCGAACCAGCACCTCCTAGCAGCGGCGAATCTCCTGCCCCGCCCATGCCTCTTCCTTTTGGCAGTGTGGGCGAGCGTGTCGTAGTCGAGGCGCCTTTCCATTGCGACTATGGCTACAACATTACCATCGGCGATGACGTTCTCATTGGCGCCGACTGCCGCATCTCAGATACTTGTGCCGTCACCATCGGAGCAAGATGCATCTTTAGTCCCAACGTGAAACTTGTGTGTGCGACTTACCCGATTGACCCCAGACGAAGAATGGGCAGTGGCGGCCAGGCGCTGGGGAGGAACATCGTTATTGAGGAGGACTGCTGGATTGGGAGTAACGTGACCATCTTGGCTGGGGTGAGGGTGGGCAAGAGTAGTACCGTTGGGGCGGGGAGTTTGTTGCATCAGGTGAATTTTATTTGACTGTTTTAATTGGAAGAACAAAGGACTGATCAATTTAAAGGATGTCCCTCGTTTCACGGTCGTGGCTGGGAACCCGGCGAAGGTTAGCCGTGGCATCTACGATGGTAACGCCGATGGCCAGTAGTCAGGTTCTGCGACAACTCCGGAACAGGACTTGACGCAAGACCTCTGCACACCAGGATGTAAAACAACAGATTGTTACCGGCGGCCCTGTCATTCCGCTCTTTATCCTTACCAAGGCATCCCACTCGCTCTCTAGGCGTCAAAGCTCCTGGAACTGGCCCATGTTCTTTTCTTCTCCATAGGGTACATGTTTCCACTCGTTATATGTTGGTATTCTATCCGTGGGGGCTGGCGCTTGTATTTCATGTCGTATAATTGGTCTCCTGTAATTGGTCTACCACCTTGCCTAGTTTTTTTTAAAAACGTGCATGCTTTCCAGACCCGTACCATACATTATCGTAGCATGCGTATGTACCTTACCTTGGTTAGTTTGGGTTCAGCGCCCGCGACCCAGTTGCACCCGAAAAAAGAAAAAAGCTTTATTCAATCCTCCATTCACACCCCCTTTTTCCTTTTCCACCAATTTTTTTCCTTCGGTCGAACATATCCCTTTCTTTACTTTCTCATCTGCGGGGAAGCATTTTCGAATCTTTTCTTACAAATTTTCTCCCTTTTCATTGATTTTATTTATTTTCTTTTCTTTTGTTCTTGGTTTCTGTTTCTGTTTCTGTTTCTGTTTCTGTTTTCTTTTTTAATTCACTTGAAAATATTTCATTGACGTGCGTCCTCTTCTCTTCTTTTCTCTTCTCTTCTCTTCTCTTACATTCCTTGCAACATCATCATCATCATCATCATCATCACCATCACTTACTTTCTCCATTCCTATTTTTTCCTTCATTTCCTCCTCCGTCGTCTTTTCTTCTGATTCTTTGAACATCAATTTAAATTCTTCTTTTGAAGTTTCAGTTCAGCATGTTTTTATACACTGGTTTCTTTTTGGTTGGGAAAATGTAAAGAGGGTTGGGTTGGGTTGGGTTGGTTGATGAGAAGGGGGGGTTGTTGAGATGTTGGAATGGTGGATGGGATGTTGGTGGTGGGGAGGGGGAGGGGGAGGGGAAAGTAGGCGAGGGGGAGAGGAAAGGAAGGGAAGGGAAGGGAAAGGGGGAAACGAAGGGAAAATTGAGTGATTGTTGATGAGCGAGAAATTTGATGCTGCCGAGACAAACGACGGAAAGAAGTCGAACAGCAAGCGCTACAGCAGGTAAAGGAAGGACCATTTTTTTCAATTGTTGAAATAACCCCATCTACCAATCTCGAAACAAACGCCACGATTCTTCTTATCGCATTCCATCAACCATCCATTTCCCCTTCTCCTTCCCCTTCACCCCTCCTCCTCTCATCCTCTCCTCCTTCTCCCCTCCCCTCTCCTCTTTCTCCCGCCACTTCCATCTCCCCCCACCATTATCACGCCCCTCTCCCGCAATCTCGCTCACCCCGAGATGATCAGAAGGGAAAGGATTCGAACGTAGAGCTATAGGTGTCATATCGCTGGTTCTTGGAATTTGGCGTTTCGAGCATGGGAATGGGTGCGGGAAGGCCCGCGGGGGAAGGGGGGGGGGGGTTGGGTTTACGACGAGTAGTGGAGAGGGGAAGATGCGAGGGGGGTTGGTTGAGGGCGGAGGGCTAAAATGGGAATGCTCGATAAGGAGGAGGGGTGTTGGCATATACAACAAAAGCGCGGTTTTTGCACAACTATCGTCGTATGCATGTTGAGGGTGGGGAGGGCCGAACTAAAAATCCCCTCTTCTAAACAAAAGAATGAACAAAAAGCAAGAATCGAGCCTGTAAAGTCCATATCAGATGATTGCTGGTCGTGGCTGGCTATGGTTTTTTGAAAGAAAGAAAAAGGTAATGGTAGGCTGACATTCTTTGATCCACTCCTTTTTTCTTACGTGGACATCTCTGTTGAAATAGATCCGTAAAGCTGGGTTAAGGCGTTCAGTTGTGGCTTTTTAAACTCGCTGTCGGCCTTGACTTTTTTGTTTTGTGAGTGCGGTTGCTGTGTCGTAGTCGCTGTGGGCTGGTGTGGGGGACTGGTGGGGGGAGGAGAGATGGGGAGGAAGAGGGGGGTGGGAAGGAAGGAAGGGGTGGAAGAGAGGGGGATGTTGTTGAGATGTTGTTATGAGTTTCTTGGTGTAGGAGGGAGGAAGAAGGAGAGGGGTTTGCTGAGTTTCATGTGTAGGTAGAAAAGCGATGGAAGGATTGTTAATTAATGTTAATTAATGTTAAGTTGCTCATTTAGTTTTATACCCAGAGGAAATTATCTCGGGGATGTATGTGTTACATAGCAACGACTGAGATGGCGGAGAGATAGTGTATAATCCAGCTCCGTTCTATTTGAGGCTGGTTCTGGAATTGTGTAGGGGCCTGTACGACGTTATTTTGGAGTTGACTCGGTTTGGATAATTGGATATATCCCTTTTCCCTCCATTTACAGTTCAAGCGTTTTAGAGGTTACGTTCATAGCTTATTGTGCGCTCAATGTTTTATAGGATGTGATACGGCTGGAGATCATGTACTTATATTCGTATTAGCCCCTAAGCTTCGTTCTGTTCCTGAGGAAGAGTGCGTAAAGTCGAAAGGGGAGGTGTAAAGTAGGAAAAGGGGTGTACGAAAAAGTTACACCTATTTAATAGAAATTAGGAACTCCGGTTAAACCAGCAAACTAGTAGTGAGAACGAGTCCTGGGCTCGGAGTTTGGACATAGGGTAGGTGATAGTAGAAGGAAGGCATTTGGTCCTGTAGGCTAATGGAGTAAGGAATAAAGGTGGTCTTGCAGTGAAACTTTTCTAGTGAGCCCAAAATGTTAAAAGTGTTGTTTATATTCCAAAATAACCACCCACCTTTGTGCTGACAAAAGACAGATTAGCTCAGTCGGAAAACCACCACCTCTAGTGTGTTAGGCCAAGGGTTGCTGTTCGATTTCTCGCGAAAGCTCTTATCAAGCCGATCCTAAGATATCGTCCCCTTTAAAGCGTCGCGAATGCTTGATCAAGCCGACCGAAAGATCACGTCCTCAGTTCACTATCGCGAATGCCAGGATCAGGCCGACCGGAAGATCCCAAACTTTTTTTGGGGCTATGATCGAGTCGACAAGAGATGTACACCCACCGGAGTGGAACTCTTCTGTTATTTTTCATGTTGGTTTTGGTTTTTGAACGGACCCTTGGCGAGCTAGCTCACCATAACAACTTCGTCACACTCAAAACAGCAGTTGTTCCTTCGAACACCAATCAAATCTTTTGGCCTTTCATGTGTCTGGCTTAAAGACGCCAGCACTCTTGATGTTTTATGCTTTCATCTTTGGCGAGTCCTCTGTTTGGCGTCGTCGTTACTCATATAGTACCACATATATGGCGGCTATGAGCTTCCCCAGTGCTATCTCACAGGGCTGTTATGATAGGAGTCTCGCAGTCAAAATAGGACGTCTCTATGTTTCAAGATTTTATCCAGGCCGAGCATCCAATCTCCTTAGGCTCTCTTTTACACCCCATCCATCTTTCAAGAGCCCCCTGACGTCTTCTAATCCTAGTCCCTTCGTCTCAGGATAGATCTTCCACGCGCAGCCCCAACCCACCATGCAGATGGCTGCATAGATGACAAACGTCCACACTGGAGTCAAAAACTCCATCATTGGAAGAAATGTAAGTCCAACCAGGAAGTTGCTGCCCCAGTTCGTCGCAGTGGAAAGTCCAGATCCCAAGGAGCGAACTAATAACGGAAAGAGCTCGCTTTGTTGCCATGCTATATTTCCAAGACCTATCGCGTATCCGCAGACATAGATGATCATGGCCACAAGAACGACGATGGCCCATGAGCTTTGAACAGCAACGGTTCGCGATATCTCCACTCCGCCTTCGCTGACAGGATTGTCGAGGAAACTATAAGCAAGGGAGCACAAAAGAAGGCCAGCTATCATGACTGGCACCGAACAAAGAAGGATACGACGCCTCCCGACTTGATCAATGATAACCAAGGCGACTAGAGTACAGATGAAATTGGTAAGAGCGATAGACAAAGACGTCAATGTTGGAGAGGAAAATCCCAATAGGGAAAAGATCGTTGCCGAGAAGTACATCAAAGAGTTCTAAATAGAATTAGAAAGAGGTCATTCTTGGAGAGATGATCATACAAAGCCGCAAAGTTGCTGCAGGCCTTGCAAGAGGCAGGCAATCGTCAAAGCCCTCCTATTTCCTCCAATGCTGAAAAGCTCTTCCATTCCCCGCTGCAAGCGAGTGAACCACGGCCAAGCAGCCTCTTCCGGAGCAGAAGGATACATGGTCAGGCTTGCCGCATCTTCCTCGATCATCTCGGTCTCAATACCGCTGAGTACCTCTTCGACGATTGCTTCCGCCCCTAGAGCATACACTTTCTTCAACACGGCCCTAGCTTCTTGGTTACGACCAGCTGACATGAGCCATCTCGGAGTTTCAGGTAAGAACATCATCAACATGAACTGAAGGATTGCAGGTAAAGCACCCAAACCGACCATCCATCTCCATCCGTGCTCATGGCCAGATAGGACCCAGCCAATCACATAAGCGACGACTTGACCGGCAGTGATGAAAAGAATACTCAATGTGACCAGCATTCCCCGAAAAGCCGATGGCGAAAGCTCAGATATGTATCTGCATTATGATATCAGTGGAAGCTTTTCGCTTTAGTCTAAGCTGCTGCCTTTGACTTACAGTGGGACGACTAGACTTGCGCCTCCAACTGCAAGTCCAACAATACTGCGTCCTACAATCATACCCGTTATATTCGCAGTGAGGGCTTGCCACAACGCTCCAATAATGAACAGAACATCAGCGACCAGAATTACCCTCTTACGGCCAAGCTTGTCCGCTAATACCCCGGCAACGGGGCTAGCAACCAGGGCAAAGAGACTTGTACAAGAAGTGATGAGGCTCTTGTCAAGCGTAGTCAGCTCCTGAGAAAGATCAAAACCAATAGACACAAGAGTCGAGGAGATGACACCAGTACTACGAGAGTTCAGCGATAATTTAGAGAATATAAAGAAGTCATTACGGACTCGTAACCGAACAGCAGGCCAGATATGCCCGCAGCAGCGGTGAGTGCCCATATGAACGCACTTGGAGCAGTCAGTTGGTTTTCTCGAGGGCGAGACAGGGCATCATTGTCGCTAGCGTCATGCTGTGGGTAATCTTGCATTAACGGGGCATTCGCGGCGTCGTCTTGATCAACCATCTCGAAGAACTCGAAAGCTGATTCCGTCGTGGCTGTGAGAAGGCATTCATGCTCATCGCAAGAATGAATTACATGGTGAATATATCAATGGTCACCAGGTCTGGACCACAGGTCGTTGACCAGCATGACTAATGGAAGCGGACTGTCTTACTACGCTTACCCGAAAAGTTGTAGCCTCAATTGAAGCCCTAAATGCATCTGGTTCATTTCTCAACCTTAGAAACCTCGGAATAAAAAACTTTAATTGCGATATCGCACTGTAGAAAGCCTCTCACATATAGAACACTCTTGAACCCTTGAATAGAAAATTCCCAAGTCACTGGTATTACATTCTCAACCGCCAACTTGAGAACAGACTGGGTAGAAAAGTTTTCACTGGAATAAATATGATGAGAACATTAAAGGTCCAAGTGGACGTTCTTCCAATTGGAGAAACCTTTGAGTTTTTTCATTTCGGAATCCTCAAACGGATTGTGGTCGGTCGTTGAAGATGTTGTGGAGTGATCCAAGTCATTTACACATATAGCCCTATAATGTACCAAGAATACCAAACGTTGCCCACAACTTCATCTTTGTACATTGAAGCCACAAGACAAATACATATCATCTAACGCCTCTACGGCTTGTAACCAGCGTCCGCCAGACTCGTCTTGAGCGCCTCCAGCGCCTTCTCAATATCCCCTCTCTTCGGGTTCGTCACACTCACACCCATATGTCCAAATCTGATATACTTGGCAGCGATCTCCTTGTGAAGGCCACCAGCAAAGATGACGCCTTTCTTCATCAGATTTGGCAGAATCTCTGGAGCTTTGACGCCTTCGGGTAGATACATGGCTGTCATGCCGTTGGCTTGGTTTTCCGGCTTTGAGGCCAATTGCTTGAGGCCCAGTGATTCGACGGTTTTTTTGATGCGGCGGGACGTTTCGTGGTGGACGGCGAATCGTTCGGACAGCGGCCGTGAGAGTATCTGGGTTAGGGTCGTGTGGAGGGCGTGCACTATTTGAACCGGAGGAGTCGCGAAATAGGATGCCTTCTTAGCTTCGTAGTTTTGCATTACTGGACCAAGTGTCAGTCAGGGAACTACGGAAAAAGTGGAGAGTAGACATACCTGGCAGCCAGTTCTTCATTGAAGCGTAGTATGACGCTGGCGGCGACTTTCTGCTTTTCAAACTCTCAATCGCCCGTCCTGAACACATCATTATGCAGAGACCAGGAGGACAGCCGATTGCTTTTTGACTAGCCGTCAAGACAACGTCAATGCCCCACGCATCGAATTGAATTTCTTCGGAGCCGACACTGCATACACCGTCGACAACCACTAGCGTTTCCGGGCTGACTTGGTGCACTAAATCTGAGACGGCTTTGATCTCGCTCAAAACACCCGTCGAGGTATCCACATGCGTGATGGTGATTAGCTTGTATTTATTCTCTTTCAATGCCTTCTCTATCTCTGGAAGTTGGGGTCGGTCTCCAATGGGGGCTTTCAACTGAGTAGCCTTGACACCGTATGTTTCGAAACAATCGCTAAATGAGTCTGCGAAGTAGCCTGTGTGTAGCACTAGGACTTCCTCGCCCCGCTCTGCCAGATTGGCTGCTACCATATCCCAACCAAGTGTACCACTGCCGGCAACGACGAAGGGCTGTGATGCGGGATCTGATGTTTGGAAGAGCTTCCTAAGCATGGAGAGACATTCCCCGAAGGTAGCGACGAAGGGGGCGCCGACATGACTCTGGCTGGGAGTGAATTAGTTGTGGGTGTACCCTAGGGTATTGTGGAAGGTTCCGTACCTATAATGGCTCATCGACTGAAGGACATCGTCGTTAAACTCAATGGGCCCTGGAATTAGAAGCGCGGGGTGTTCTGGCTGGTTTGACATCTTGCTCTTCTTGGCCTCTTTTATGTCCTTGGGAAGCGTTCTTGTTAGTGGATTATATGGGATGTCGTCTTGTTCGGTGGACTGTCTCTCGGTGGAGAAGGGAGTATTGATCTCGAGGACTGGTCTTTTTTCCAGATGTCTCGAGATGAGACTCAATCGGGAGCGTGGGGTAGCCAGGGTAAAGAATCGGAGGGTCCTCGGCAAAAGAGCGCCAGAATGACGGGTTAGAGGGGTTCAGCAAACAAGTTTTGATTGGAGAAGATTTCTATCTTTGGTAAGGGAGAAATGAAGGGGAGACGATATAGACTTGTAGGAGACTGTTTTGTAACTTTGTTAACTCCGTTGACCGAACGAGATCGTATGCTTGAAGGAAGCCGAAATTGTCGAATAGATACTCCACTGAAATATCGACAGGGGTCTTGTCGATGTGAGCTTTCTGAAAGCGCAGGCAGCTCCAGACTCCCCAAACTTTGAGACATTCAAATCAAGTGCCCAACCTACGTGCGCTCCCAACGACAACTAAGTCTTCTTGACGTATTACTGCATTCAGCCTCGGCTTGAGTTAAGACCAACACTATTGTACCGTAGCAAGGTCAGCGGGCACGCAAGAAGTAGGAGGAAAAGGGCAAAGCCCAATGATTACGACCACAAGTCGTAATGGCATCCAGGCTTGTTCTCGTCCTCGGTGACCTCTTCATCCCCGATCGCGCACCCGTATGAGCATATCCATCCCAAAGTACGCTCCGCTGGCATCGAGAGACTGATCTTTGTGGAAGGATATACCAGCCAAAGTAGAGACTCTACCCGCGCACATATTGAGGCGCATGCTAAACACCGCGCCTGCAGTTCAAAAAGCTCCTCGCCCCAGGCAAAATCGGCCAAATCCTGTGCCTAGGCAACCTGACCGACAAAGAAACCTACGACTTCCTCCGCCAAATCGCACCTGACCTGCAAATCGTCAAAGGCGACTTTGATGTTGAAGCGCCAAACCTCGCGCTCTCGAAAGTTGTCATGCATGGCTCGCTACGCATTGGGTTCACGCATGGACATACGATCATACCGCCGGGAGATGCCGACAGCCTGTTGATTGCGGCGCGGCATATGGATGTGGACGTGCTGTTGTGGGGAGGGACGCACAAGTTCGAGGCGTATGAGCTTGAGGGGAAGTTCTTCGTGAATCCTGGGAGTGCTACGGGGGCCTTGGGGACGGGATGGTGGGCGGAGGGAGAGGAACCTACGCCGAGTTTCTGTTTGATGGATGTAAGTGCTGTTAAGCTTCTCTTGCTTGAGGCACTACTGATTGTAACGTATAGGTGCAAGGGGATGTGTTGGTACTATATGTATACCAATTGAAGACTGACGCAAACGGCGTAGAGAACGTTGGCGTTGAAAAGGTCAATTTTCGTAAAAATAGCGGGTTAGCTGCCTAACAGTAAGTCATTACGCAGCATCGGGAGCATCTCTTGTTGTTCACTGCCTGTATCCCATTGCCATGTTCCATCTGCGTCCGAAGTGGGCTGGGATGCCTTTATAAGACTCTGTCAACCAAGGCCCATTCGGTATTTCGTTAACCGAGAGTGCCGCATAAGCCACGTCAGTCCGCCTATCACAGTGCGGTTTCGTTGACTTTTTAGAACTTACCCTATGCTACTTCCCCTGTAGGCACCTTCTAGCTCCAGATCTAGCTCCGCCGTCCCCGTGTCCGAAGATCCAGCCCAAGGATGGACAACGTAGAGTAAAGCCTTGCATTCAAACTCAACAGTGTCCTGAAGGTTTCCGCTAATTTCAGATATGCGTCTCTAGACCAATAGAGATAGGCGACTGTGCTGGAATCGCTGTGTTGGACTGGGGCAATTCAATAGGGGTTGGTTTTGTGTGCTTCCTAGTGAGACGACAAGGAGATACGCTACCTAGTAGCACATAAGAATGAACGAAGCTGGATGTTGTATTGAATTCAGGGAAGGATGAACATGTTTACGAAACGGTGGAACAGTTTGTCCGCCTCTAGAAATAATTTCGTTACTATTGTAGTTGATATGTACAGAGCCGCTGGGTTCATGCATATGAAAGGTTGCTTTCGGTAATAGACGGAAATATGTTCACTGAAGTTTCCCAAACTTTCCGACTGTTCAGAGGCTGCAGATACCGCTGCCTGTCAACCGAGCTGCTGGGTAGAATACCTTTCACAAGTCAGCACCAATCCTTTTTCCAAACCCTGAAAGTGCTCAAGCCTTACCTTTGGCAGTCCTTGACCCATTGGTACCGCAAGATTGCCGCTATTGTCCACTGTCACCGCTGTGCATGTGAAAATCTCCATGACAAGTCCTCCGGATGTATATCCTGTGTTGCCTAAGGTCAGTGTATAGCTGTTCCCATTGGCCCCCTTGTTGGTAAAGACGGAGATGATTTGGTTCCCATCGAAGCCTTTTCGCGTCGCTATGGTATTACTGTCAGAGTAAAGTACCCAGGCCTTGTAAGTTACATAACCACTAGACAGATACACAGCTTGATTGCGGATTTGATTGATAGCGGCGATGAATCGGTACAAAGGACTTGTTGTGGAGTAGCCAGAAAACCATAGTGCTTCGCGGTTGGATGGATCACCATCACCGGAGAAATGCTGTTCTTGGCCCTGGTAGACGATAGGGACCCCATCTGAGAGTATGGTGAAGGCGATTGCGTTCTTGACCAGTGCAAGGTCACTTGTCAATGATGGGAAGCGAGGATTGTCGTGGTTTTCGAGGAAAGTGCCAAGGAGTGTGGAATCCTTGCATTGCTGACTTAATGATTGCACCTCGTTTACTAAATCGCTCATACTGCCAGATGTTGACTGGAAAGCTCGTGTAAGAGGGTAGTACCTAATAGGGATTCTGATATTAGTTTTTCCTTCTTAGTAAAGAAGTAGGAGTCCTTACAGCGGGTAGTTCAGCACACCATCGATAAAGTTCTGGTATGGGCACGTATAAATTGGATCTCCATGAAATACTTCTCCAACGCAGAAAACTCCGGCGGCTGCGTTGAACCCAGGCCAGAAGCTCTTTTGAACATGTTTCACGGTATCGATGCGAAGGCCGTCAACTAGAAAATTTAGAAAACTATAGTATCAGTGGAGAAGGGCCCGTACTTGAATATGCTGAAACCAAGTTCTTGATCCATGAAATGTAGGTATCAATTACTGCCGGCTGGGTTGTATCGACATCTGGGAGAGTGACAGTCTCATCTCCTAGCCAACACTGAAGAACGTTAGTTAAGAGGATGCCTAACTATAGATTTGATCGTACATTTTCAACTCCTGTCTGGTTTGAGGAGTAGTCGTAGGCGGTAATTGTGCAATACGAGTGGAACGATGATTTGCTATTGAAGGGTGACAGCTGGGAGTAGTCAATGCTGGTGTCGCTTCCAGCCCAGCCGAGATGATTGACAACAATGTCGACCATAAGATACTTCGAGAGGGTAAGCGATGAACATAAAGAGAGCCCTTCAGGCTTACCATCCCACGAGCATGTATGGCGCTTGCGAGAGCCCGGAGGTCACTTTCACTACCAAAGTTCGAGTTAAGCCCGTAAAGATTCTGTTGCCAATCTGCACTCTGGATTGAGCTTGACGCATAATGAATACTGGGTCGGGTTCTGCTGCTCACAACCATGATAAGCCATCCCATTGCCGGTATGTTGTGCCAAATTCTGCGTGATAGGGGATATCCATATCTATGGAAATGGGACTATGAGCATACAGGTGCCGGAAAGGGGGCTTTAGCAACCGAACCGCAGTGAAGCCCATGTTCTGGATATAATCAAGCTTTCCAATCAGACCCTGCCACGAGCCCCCGCAGTAGACTCGAGCATTGGTATCACAGCCTGCAGAAGTAGATTGATCTATACGTGCAAAACGGTCCGTGAAGACCTGGTATATGGAGCGAGAGCGCCATTGAGCAGGCGTGGCACCAAAGCAAGCTACAGCAAAAGCAATCTGGAAAAGGATATGGAACTGCATCGTACCGATACCGATAAGACAGAAGAGTAAAACAAAGATGTAAGACAGTAACACTTAGGCAATAATACCAACGGCATATATACATATAATGAAGATTCACTATAAGGTAGGAGTTGCCCGTCTCAATGCACCAAGGTCACATAGTAGGTCAGCAAGGACGTTCCATCCGCTCAGCACACCATTGGTTCATCAAAGTGGGAATCACTCCAATCAATATATTGGTCGAAGACAACTATTGTGAATTGATTGGAGCGAAAAGAGCACGGTAACATCCTTCCCAGTTCCCTCAGAAGGATCATGGGTCCTTTGAAATGATAGAAGATGGACGGGAATTACAAACCAGCCGCAAAATAATACTTTCAACCCTTCTTAATAGAGTTAGTAATCGCTCATTTACGTGAACACCGTATTTCCGTAAGCTCCTTTTGGGATGGTCAACCAGTACCCCGAATCAATCCTTGTGTTGAGAAATGCTGTGTATGACAATTCAACAGTACCCAACAGGATTCATGATGTCAGCATACATAGTACTCCGGCCTTGACAATCTGAAACAAGTGCTCGCTGCGGCAATATCTGCCTCGTCAGCCCTCAATTGGTCCTCATGGGAAGCAACGCATCCATCCACCCAAGTATACAAAACGATGGAAGTAAGCGCAGAATAATGCCGAGGTTATGTGTAGCGGTCTACCTGGAAGACACCATGGGTTCGTTTGGATCCGGGACTTTGGACTCTGGTAATTGTAAACCAATGGTGGCTTGCTGCAAGGCAACGGCAGCCGAAGGACCCGCCTTATAACGGATGGGAGAAAGGCGGAGGCGGTCAATAGAAGAGAAAATGAGGATTCGATGTACGAGGTCGTCTGATGATTCCGACCCTTGCCAACGATGGCTTCGTCCACGCACCATCTCGTCCGCACGGTCTCAGCTGGCCTTTTAGCAACGCGACAGAGAGATTGGAATAAACACCTATGCATTAGTAGGCCCTTATCATGCAATGGAAATGCACAGCACTGGCGGGGGTTGCATAAGCTCCAGCTGATACCCGGTCAGGTCTGGTGGTTTAGATCAATGCGAGGCAGCGAGGTGGTCAGATGCTACGCTACCTTGAGGTAGTCAAGAAGCCATAAGGTGTGTAGGTGGTGGTATGAAGGTGCCTTGAAGTAAGCAACACGCTTAGTAAGGTGCCTGTCGTTGAGGTGATTCCACTTGCCTCAGTACCTCAGACGTGCGTGCAAGATTCCACTCTGTTGTTGTGCCTCACGTGCTCACATGTGGTCATTTAGCCGCCATCAATCCTAGTGCAGATCCCCCGCAAATCTTGCTTCCCCCAGATTGACATCCACCTAGGGTAGACTACAGCTACCTTCCTTTACTCACCTACCTATCCTGTATACTTGATAGGGATATGGACGGTCCTCGACCTCCTTCAGGCCATTACCCCGAGAGGTACTACCTCTCCACGAGCGCACTTGTAAGCAATTGTAACATTACGAGAGATTTATTGATCAGTTGCCTAGGCATTTCTAGAGCCCTATGAAGTGATGATGAACCCAATGATCTCCTGTCCCGTCCTTTTCGAAGCTATTCCCATTTTTCTCGTAGTGGCCGTTCCTCTTGTTGAGCTTCGCCTCTCCCTGTGTGTGATATGTTTCTATAAGATCGCTTGAAGTGTCCTTCTCGCTGCAACGCATTTCTCAGCCTACTGACATCACCTCCAAGATGCTTTACATATCTCTGCTTGCCGGACTTGCTGGTACTGCAACATTCTTGACGCAGTACTCTTTTGCTACTCCTTTAGAGTATCTCCGACGTGAAGAGCGAGCCACGGGTTCACTCTCAAGCTTCATTGCTTCAGAGAGCCCAATTGCATTGCAGGGCGTACTGAACAATATCGGCTCTACTGGATCCAAAGTTCCTGGGGCTGCATCTGGATTGGTAGTTGCAAGCCCCTCGACGTCAAACCCGAATTGTAAGCCAAATTTCTTTCTGCGAGCGTGAGTACTTCTCGGGTCCATGATTTGGGCCCGCGAGAGCACATTTGCTCCATATAAATCTAGTGTCTAGGATTATCTAATATCGGTTATCGAATTTCTTGGTCTTACTTAAAATAACAGAACGTCGCTCATGATGACCTAGATTACTATACATGGACACGAGACTCCGCCTTAACATTCAAGATGTTGGTGGACACTTTCATAGCTGGGGACACCTCACTGCAACTGCAGATTAAGAATTACATCTCAGCTCAGGCACACCTCCAAACGGTCTCAAATCCTTCTGGTGATCTATCCAACGGTGCTGGACTCGCTGAACCCAAATTCAACGTCGATGGAACCGCCTTCACCGGTCCTTGGGGCCGCCCACAGCGTGACGGGCCAGCTTTGAGAGCAACTGCTCTCATCGCCTATTCGAGGTGGCTGATTGCGAATGGTCAAACTTCTACTGTAACGTCCACTGTGTGGCCGATCATATCCAACGACCTGAATTACGTGGGTCAATACTGGAATCAGACCAGCTTTGATCTTTGGGAAGAAGTCAACGGTTCATCTTTCTTCACTACGGCTGTACAGCACCGTGCCTTGGTTGAGGGCAATGCTCTCGCAGGGCAGATTGGCAAGTCTTGTCCAGGCTGTGTCTCCCAAGCTCCGCAGGTCCTATGCTTCCTGCAGAGCTACTGGAACGGGCAATATATCCTAGCTAATATCAATGAGAATAACGGACGTAATGCCAAGGATGCTAATTCTATAATCGGTTCAATCCATACCTTTGATCCTGCTGCCGGATGTGACGATTCGACCTTCCAGCCCTGTTCCGCTAAAGCTCTAGCGAACCACAAGGTCATTACGGATTCGTTCAGGTCAATCTACAGCATCAACTCGGGTATTCCTGAAGGTCAAGCTGTTGCTGTAGGAAGATATCCTGAAGATGTTTACATGGGAGGGAATCCATGGTAAGTCATCGTTGTGCCTGCGTCTCGCTTAAGTTTCTACGTTTCCAGAAAGAAAAGCTACAATTCGATTTGTACTGCTCATAAATCGCTTCTCCACTCTTCCAAGTAGACATGTCATTCAACATTGAAGTGAACAGTATTTCCTGTTCCTCCTTAGTCGCTCTGCTTATAGGTCATCATTTCTTCCGACGCTGCAGCTCTAGATACCGGTCACTCGCAGTTTACAAGCTTCCATCAGCTTCACTCCACTTGCTCACAGCCCAATCTCATCTCACGGCTCTGTCCAGCTAACCCACCCTACCAGGTACATCAACACAGCAGCCGCGGCAGAACAACTCTACGATGCCGTCTACCAATGGAAGAAGCTCGGCTCCCTCACAATCACAAGCACCTCCCTGCCCTTCTTCCGAGATTTCTCTTCCTCCATCCAACCCGGCACCTACCCCTCCACCTCCCCTCCCTTCACCACCCTTACCACCGCCATTCAAACCTACGCCGACGGCTACCTCTCCCTCCTCTCAAAATACACTCCCCCTTCGGGCGCCCTCGCCGAGCAATTCTCCCGCTCCACGGGCTCCCCCCTCAGCGCCATCGACCTCACCTGGTCCTACGCCTCCTTCCTAACCGCCATCGCTCGCCGCGCCGGCATCCTACCCGCCTCCTGGTCCTCCTCCCTAAGCAACACCCCCCCCACCACCGCCTGCCAAGCCACCTCCGCCCAGGGTACCTACACCAACCCGACCCTCCCCGCCTGCACCGCCGCAACCACCTGCGCCGTCACCTTCAACGAGCGCGAAGCCACGGCCTTTGGGCAGAACGTGTACCTCGTCGGCAGCATCGCGGCGCTGGGGAACTGGAACCCGGCGAACGCGGTCGCGATGAGCGCGAGTGGGTATAGCAGCGCGGATCCCGTGTGGGCTGTGACGGTGGCCGGGCTGACGCCCGGGGTGGCGTTTGCGTATAAGTATGTGAAGCGGAATGCGGATGGGAGTGTGGAGTGGGAGAGTGATCCGAATAGGGGGTTTACGGTGCCGTGTGCAGGGACGGCGGTGGTGAGTGATACGTGGAGGTAGCGGAAGGGTGGGTGGGGGGAATGTAGTGTATAGGGAAGAATGATCGTGTGATTCGGTTTATATGTATTCCGTAGTCGCCTCAGAACGGATCTCCCTCCCCTTGTACCCATTTGTTTTATCCCATCTGCATCAGGCTAGTTGTTTGATTTTGAGCATCAGAGCACAATAACGGTCTCATCGTAGAAATCCTCGAGCGAGAAATCTTCTTGTCTAACAATCTAGTGTATATACAGCATCTTGATTGAACCCTACCGCCAGAAAAGTAAGCCGCGATAAACCCTTGAAAGGCCCCGAGTCCATACAGAAACCCCAATACAAATACACCACCGCTATGCATGTAAATACCCATCACCCTAGCCCTAGTAACACACTCACATCAAACCCACCGCACCAACGCATACACCCACACCCACCATCCACACCACCCCCCACCCCAACCCACCCACAGCCCCACTCGCCGCCTCCTTCGCCACCGAGCTCCCCGTAACCCCAGCAACCGCACTCCCCGAGCTCGTCGCCGTCGCCGTACAACTACTCCCACAAGCGTACCCACTCGGACAACACCCGCCTCCGACATCCGCCCCACAGCTATACCACCCCGTCGCACAACTCCCCGCGCTCGCCGTAACCGCCACGACCGTAACGCCGCCACTGTCCAGCATGGTCGAGCTCTCGCTGCTCGGGCAGCTCGTCATGCCGCAGTCCCGGCCGACTCTGCAGCAGCCCCCGTGGTAGTAGGCGCTGCACTGGTAGAAGCCTGTGGGGCAGGTGAGTCCGGTGAGGGTGGAGGGAGGGGAGGTCGTGGTGAGGGTGGTAGGGTCATTGGAGGTGGGGCGGACGGGGGCGTTCAGGCTGGAGGGGAGAGTGGAGGAGGTGGCGGTGGTGGAGGAAGGGGGAGGGGAGGATGTTGATGTGGTGGTGATTATGATTGCTGAGGGGAGTGTGGTGGTTGGCGTGGAAGATGTGGACGACGTGGATGATGAGGAGGAAGATGGGGAAGTTGTTGGAGTTGTCGATGGGGGTGAAGAGGAGGGGGTAGTTGATGAGGATGGCGAGGGAGCTGGCACAACCACCACGGTGGTGGATGTTGATGGACTTGGGGTCGAGCTTGAGGACGGTCTTGCGGTGACTGACGGATTGACCACAATCGTGGTTGTTGAGCTGACGACGCCTGGAGATTGATGTTGTTAGTCTTTTCGCCTCCAAAGGATAGTTCGATCAATCCTTACAGCCAACCCCATTGCACGTGTAGCCCGGTATACAGCATCCTCCGCCTGAACTGCCAGGACAGCTCGTGTAGCCCTGCTGGCAATCTGAAACTTGGTTCGAACAGCTCTGGCCCTGCGTGCAGCATCCCACATCTCCTAGGCCAACATCCGTGATGAGCTGGCAAGCTTCTCCGGTGGGGCAGCAACTGTTTGGTCGGTTGATGGAGTTGCAGCTCACCGTACCCGTAGGACACTGGAAGCCACGTCCATTCAAGAAATGAAGAACCGCGCGTGGTGATAGAGGGCCGTGGTAAGCTTCTTCATGACTTGCATGCAGCGAGAAAGGAGCCTGCAGATGAGGTAACGAGGTCACGTTGAACCGAGCTCCCAAAGGTGTAATATGGTCCTCATCCGAACCCACTCGTAATGATTTATCCCTTCTTTCTATCAGGCCCAGCTCATCCCGCAGCGTTGTTTCCTGACTTCCTCCTTCAAACCGCCAATACTCCAAGAAGAACATCTCCCCCTCATCACCGTTCATCTTTTGCACACCAATTGGTCTCTGATCCACCAGTCTCTTTTGTATGTCGCAATTTCGTCTCACTAGAGGCTCGTCTTCGGGAAAATATTTTGCCCGGGGGGGGAAGTTGTTGGGGCATCGAGCTTGGAGGGTTTGCGCTGTCGTAGGAGTGCTGGCAATGAAGAGTAGCAGCGAAATGGGTGCCAGCTGAAGAGTCTTTAGAAGTAACATTGAGCGCAGAGAGAAGGGGGGAGCTAGAGGTCAGAACGCAGTGAGCGCAACAAGAGACTTAACAGGATCTGGCAGACTTTAGTTCTGGTGCAGGTATGATTTGTGAATTTGTTAGACCGTCTCAAGTATGTACATATGAATTTTAATTACCGCATAATGGAATATGAGAATTGAAAAGAAATATTTCATCACATCGTCAAATTCATCTATCATGCTCGTGTGTGTATGTATGGGGAGGTTGGGCTTGCACCAACGTAGAATGGCTGGGAGAGGGTCACGTGTCGGCTAGCACATTTGCTTCCAACAACAGCTTTTAATACAAACACCGAACAGGCTTTGAACAAGGCGCAAGATTCGCAAAGGACTATGATCTTTATACATTACGTTTGCTTTGGTTGATATAAAAGAGAATCGTCATTCTCAGCATATTTCTGTCTACCCTCGCAGCGTATGAATACCGCCGGTCCTCTCGTCTTCCATCTTCTCTTGTCATTCATTTCCTCCGACTATTTCGTGTGCATTTTCCTTGATGCCTCTCGCGTTGGTCTTGCTCGCTCGCGTAGCTGTTAGCCAAATACGCTGACTTTCTTTGACCGAGATTTTCAAATCTTTGCATGTCTATCAACATCTTACCCCAGCCACAGGAGATGTTGCCATGCACCAGCAATAGATTTTCGCTCAAGCAGGGGTTGACCCTTTGGACGAGACAGGTCTTTGCCTGCTTTTGCTCAACGGTGGAGGCGTTCGCGGGCTATCAACTTTACTGATTCTTAAGGTCTTAATGGACAGGGTCAATGTAGAGCGTCATGCTCAAAGGCAGGCTTCTGCGAAGCCATTTGAGCTTTTTGACCTTATCAGTAGAACAAGCACAGGAGGGTACGTGTTCTGACTACAGGATCATCGAAATCTCCCACCAATGCTAACGCCAATAGTTTGATCGCTATTATGCTTGGTCGTCTCCAAACGGACGTCGATGAGTGTATTACGGCATATACAACCATGTTCAAGGACATTTTCGAGAGAACAAAGCACGCTCTTCCGGTCAACTTCTGGGGAAATGTGCAAGGATGATTCGATTCCAAAATATTGATCGAGTCAATTAGAAAGATTGTCGAAAACAGGGTCTTTTCTGCAACGGAGCTCTCCAATTCTGAGGAAGATCGAAACTGCCGAGAGTGAGACACTAGATGATCGTTACTTGTCTAAATTGATAGCTGGCAGCTTTGTATGCGCAACGGCTTATGAGAACACAACAACTGTTCATCTTCGGGATTACACGCTGCTTGAAGAGTCTAATCATGACCAAGCAACTATCGTTGATGCTGCCCTTGCAACATCTGCCGCAACTACCTTCTTCGAACCAATAATCATTGGCGTTTGAAAATATGTAGATGGCGCTTTAAGGTCTAACAATCCTGTCGAGCACATTTGGAACGAAGCACAGAGCATCTGGTGTCCCGAGGATGGACAACTAGAACCCATGGTAAAATGCTTCGTGTCTATTGGGACCGGATATCCTGGGTCAACCCCCATCAGGGACAGCGCCACAGGATCTTAATGGATACCTTAAAAGGAATAGCGATAGAGACCGAACGTACGGCGGATAGTTCGCAGCTCGAAACAGAGATCTTCTAGAAGAAACGTTATTTTCGTTACAATGTCGCGCAAGGTCTTCAAAGTGTAGGCTTGGAGGAGTATCAGAAACAACCTGAAATCGAGACTGTTAGTTTGACTTATTTGACCGCTCAGGAGCAAAAATTCAGTGTGAGGGACTGTGCTCGGAATCTTCGAGCTAAGCAATGTGTGTTTGTAGAAGACTTGGCTTATATTTTTCTTTTATAGATTATGGCGAAATTAACCCCTTATTTTTTTAGTATCAACACCGAAGGAATTTAGTCAAGTAATAAGAGTATGTTTCTAACCCTTTAAACAAACCCGGTCGAATACCGCAACCAAAGACATCTTATTAACCATCAACCTCTTTGCTGGAGATATAAGGATAGGCTAACTGTAGCCGCCTATACCCCAGCTACTTCAACAGCTCATTTCTTGGTCGCTCTCCCAAGTTCTGAAGAATTCTCTGGCAGAAAGGAATACATGTCACGTCTCGAGAAGATAATGTGTGTGCCAGACAGGCATAACCGTGTTGCACTAATAGGTCTCGGTGGTATTGGGTGAGTCTTCAAATAATGAATTTGCCCCTCAAAAGAAGCACGTAGCTGTAACGACGCGTCGGGAAGAACCTGCAAACCCGTTTTCAGTTAATCCCTCAGTGTTGAACTTTGGCTGATGATTGTTAGCAAAACGCGCGAATAGCACTTGAGTCGACCAAGTCGATGTCTATATATTGGGTTCATGCGGGCACTGCTCCGCGTATGAAAAAGGCCTATCAGGATTTTACCAAAAAAACCAAGATTGACAGATGGGACTCACAGGACCCCAAAGTTGATAAGCTCCAGCTGGTCAAAAATAGGTTTGAAGAGGAAGCGTCCGGAAAATGGATTCTGGTAATTGACAACGCTGACGACATTGATCTTTTATATGGAGGAGGCAATTGCGAGGGTGATAGATCCTCTAACCGGCTGGCCGACTACTTTCCTCGCTCTCCAAATGGTATATTACTGACAACGCGGAACAAGAAAATTGCAAAAAAGTTTACCACAAGCTGTAACATTCTTCATGTCACAGCGCTGACGGTCGCTGAATCGAAAAGCTTGTTAGCTGCGAAACTAGGCGGAAGCGATTCGGATATACACAGTCGCGCTGAGCTGGCGAACGTTCTTGAGAAGAGTCCCACTGGCTCTCGTCCAGGTGGCTGCCTATATATTAGCAAAATCTTCATTAGTCACGGAATATCTAAAACTGTATAGTGAGAGTGACATTTATAGAATCCGACTTCTTTGCGACAATTCTGAGGGTGACATCAAGAACGCCGTGGCCACAACGTTTAAGATCTCATTTCAACAAACCAAGAAACTCTTGCGATCATACTTCTAACTTTAACATAAGCTAGTCTCTGATCAAAATGACGGTAACAAGTGCTGAACGAGAACGCTTTATCCTCGATCCAAACAGACACGACAGGACATTTATCTTTGTTTTACCCGACATTCTAAACAGATCTATTGGCATTCCATTCACTCGCAAACTTTGTCGAGCACAGTCGGTGAGGTAAGCTACAAACCTCTAAAAGAGAAAGGATCAGGTAGAAGAGGCAATATGAATTCGAAGTTGAAATCATACCTCACTATTAGCTACATTTATAGCTAATCAGAGCTCGAGAAATCCTTCCTGGCATTTTGCTCGCCGAACCTTTCAGCTCGTCCTAGTCCACGTTCTCACCAAACCTTTGAGACGGGGAATGTAATTGTCCCCTTTCTCTGTTTCTCCTTCAGGCCTTCGATCCTGGCTTCCTATCCCTAAGACGTAACGTAAACTTTAAGACGTGAAAGTGGGCTCAGAGATACCTTGGTAGGAATAACCGTTAAGTTCAATTTAATATCCCGGAGCAGTGAAACCGACGTCAGTTTTTTGAAAAACATTCGATTCGTGCATTGCACTAGCTTACTATACTCACTTCATCGTCGACTCCCGCGACCTGTTTACTTCGCTTCTCTTCACCACATTCAAACAACCGTGTTACCTTCAAAAGAAATAATAATTCCGTGTCATAGTCCTTTGCGCTCTTAGAAAAACCCTTCTGTCTCCACCTCTTCCTTGAGAACTATTCGAGGATTGATTAATGTTTAACAAAGACAGTGGAGGGAAGAAAAAAACACAACATAAGAATGAGTGTTGCTACTGAATTAAGCAGACCGAATAGGGATAGTAATAAAAAAGAGTATAAACACCAGAGCGTGCAGTGATTTTGAAGAAACGATAGGAACCGATCTCTTTTAAATAGTAATTTAACCTTGGGGAAATTTCGACAAACCTTGACTGATAGGGATTCAGCTCGTCAGCATGATATATCGGTTACGAAAAGCGACTCCCTCATTTGGTTTATCTCAGCCATCAAAAAACATGAAGATACGTTCTACTTGTAAATGTCAAATACTTCCTGTCAAAATCAACTATGTACGGATTGTAGAACGCTAGCGATTGACAAACATCTTGAGTTACCTAGATGGCTATGGGGCCTGGTTCTGACAGGCTTGACACGGCGCAAAGGAAAGACAAATCTTCTGTCGCCTCAACACCATACGCCTTCGCTCAAAACCAGCAGCATTGTGCTGAATAAACGCTACATGTGAAATGCTGGTAGCTAGCTAGGGAGGATACATTCGCACAAAAGTATCAACCGGTAAAGATGGCAGGGAGCCAGGAGGTACGCGTCGATGAGGAGGTTACTGGGTTGGTCAGCTTCTGTAGGCAATGGCAACGTCTGTGGTCAAGCGGGCTTACCTTCTTCTTCGGGTTTTGACTCGCTCTCGGCGACCGATTGCTCTGGCGCTTTGGCATCCTCCACTTCTGGACTCACTATGCCTTCATCCTGCGTAGCCGTGTTCTCCATATGCTCCATTGTAGCTGGTCCCCCCTCCACGCCTTTGCCCTTGCTTATCAAGTACTCCTGTTGCTTCTCCCAAGCCTCCCGCCTGTTCTTTTCGTCTTTCGCCTTTCTCAGTCTCTCTGCTTCTTCCACCCCCCCACTCTTCTTTAATCTGCCTTCCTCCACAAAATTTCCGAGCTCTTTCGTAAATTCACCCTCACGACGGGTCTCGAGTTCTTTCTGCCTCGCTTTTTCGGCTCGTTCAATCGCCTCTAGCCTAGTTTCATGGTTCGGTCGCAAAGCTCGGACCTCCCCAAGCACACCGTCTTTGGCCTTCATTGGATCAACGTCATGGTCCGCAGCGATGGCATTCAAGCTTTTCGAGGTAGTACGCAAGCTCACAGAGCCGCCTTGACCCGACTGGAGGTTCTGTTGTTTTGTCGCCTGTTCGACCAGGGCAAAAGTTTGCGTAGCCTTTTCTAGATCATCCTCAAGATCTGTGGCCAGCTCTTCTTGCATGGTAAGAAGATCTCTATCCGTACAGACTAATTCAAGCTCTTTCTCCCAGATTTTTGTCCAGACGGGCTTTTCACGTTTGAGGTACTCCTGCATCTTCTTCAATTCCGCAGTTGCCGTGCTGATGTTTTTGCTGACAGTCTCAAGCTGGCGTGGCAAAGGTCGCACGCCTCGCGCGACTACGTCTTTCCGCAAGTCTTCCACAACGTCTTGAAGATCGTCAACACGGTTGACAATCTTCTCCGAATCCTCGGCGAGGGTCTTCTTGCCAACGTTCACATACGCTCGCCCAGTCGAACTATCCAAGGATGGAACTACACCTTCAACTGCTATCGTCTTGATTGAGGATGCGTTTGTGCGTACAGTAGTCATTGAGATATTCATCTCAGATACTAGGGAAGAGACCGTCTGGCGTACCATCGAAAGGTCTTGTCGCAAGGACCGTATGCCCGACATTTGGCTCGATCTGTCCTTGGAGAACGTAGATGATCTTAGTCGAATCCCATTGATTATTGGCTTGTCGAAGGATGAAACACGACTTGCTGGTGTTGTGGGAGCAGTAGAGAGTCGCATGAGCTCCTGTTTTGTGTCCTGCTGAGTGTCCGAAACTCGTTGTATAACCGTCTGCTGGCTATCTACAACAGTCCGAACGCCTTCTACCATGCGACGAAGTCCTCCAAGTCCTTCATCAATGTGCCTTTTCACTTCATCCAATATTTCGACATTCAGCACCAGCACAGACCGGTCCTTCACGTCCCGTAGATCTTCTAGTTCATGGCGTACACCAGATACTGGGTCTTGGATATAGATCTCAGGCAAATCGTTGCCGTTGCTATGAGTATTCCAGGCAAATTTCTCAATAAATGCCAGCTGAAGCCTGGCGATAGAGAGATCGCCGGCTCCGTCTTGAAGCACAAACTTCTTGATCTTAGACTTATATTGTAGAAACAAAGTCAGTTCCTTCTCAGGCTGTGGAGAGTCCTCTGGTATGAATTGTTGGGACTCTGGTGAACTGGATGCGACCTGGGCTTCAATGTCGATGGTGGATGCAGAAGCGCCCCGATCGTCGACGACCTCTCGCACCGGGCGCTTGCCGGATGTAGACGCGTTCCCCTCGTCTTCATCATACATAGGCACGGGATCGAAGTCGTTTGAGGGTCCGCTCAACGTAGCGCTGAGATTTGGGCGTGCATCGGCCGGGCTAAAGTCAGATCTTCCGTGTTTTTCCTGCGAAGTCTTTGCGAGAGGACTATTGTCTTGTAAGGTCTCGAGAGCCGCCTTGCTACTTTGGTTGCTTTCTTCGGATATTCTTTGAGCAAAGGTTTGGTGTCGTATGGGTGAAGAGTCTGTTATTCGGTTGTTAGATCTTTGCCTGCTGTGAAGGCCAGAACCTCTGACTCGAACGGCATTCATCGACTCTCGTACGTCTCTGCCTCGGTTTGGGATCGGCGAATTTTGAGCCGGTGGTAGCATTGGAACACCGTTTGGCGATGCCCCGAGATGCTTCGATATCTGATAGGCCGAATATCTTCTTGAGGCGCGCCTTTCAAGATCCCCTCCCCTTTGTAACGCGGCCAAAGCATCTTGCTGCTTTGGAGGCGGAGGAGGTGGTGGATGGTATGATGGGCTGTCCCGTTGTGACAATGCTCGTTGTTCCGGTATAGCAACTGACTCAGAGAGAGTGTGTGGTGGAATAGCTGGGGCCATCTGTGCCGGCGCGTTTAAGGCAGAAGAGCCAGAAGGAGACATTGGAATTGACCTTTGACTTTCTCGATTGAGTATTCGATTGTTGGACTCCATTTGTATCCCGCCGCTGTTTTGCCGTGTAGGCAGGGTGCCGGTGAAACGAGACGGCAATCCTGACTCTTCTCCTACATTCGGTTCTTCGTAGGGGCTATCTCCAGTTAACGTGCTTCCACCACTTCCGGCACGGCGTTCAGACCCCCTGTGGCCTGACCTTCTCGAGGGGACATCTTCTAGCATTTGAGTCAGGCCAGTATTCAAGCTAGCAGAGCTTGTAGTAGCGGCAATAGATGTAGCTGTGGCATTGTCTTTGACCTGTTTTGACCTCAGTCTTTGTTGTTTTCTTTTCAGGCCATGCAGGAGGGTAATGATGATATCCCGTATTCGTGGGAGAAATTTGTCCAGGCTCGCTGAGCTAGCTTCTTGGCTGAGAGTTTCTTCTAATATTGCCCGGAGAAGCTCGGGTACGGGTCCAAGATCTGTTGTTTCGACACCGATTTGATTGAATGCTCTGCACGCGATGTTGAACTCATATCCCAGACGGACGTAAACATCTGAGACCTCCCCCTCTGTAGCAGTATGCCGAGACCATTGCGTAAGTGTTTCAAGCAATTGCTTGGTTGCTATTAGGAGATGTGTGACACTTTTCTCAATCTGAGATAGTTGTTGTGATGGCTTTTGGGCACATGTCAATCAGCACGGTGATAAAGCCTTTCCCAAAAGCGGAATGCTGCCGAGGGTAGCACTTACGTTTGTCCGTCTGTAAGTCGACGATCTACCAGAACCAGAGGAACTGCGAGGCCCTGGAACAACCTGAGACGAGCTGCTAATCATTGCCGCCGACTGAGAAGGGTTTGGCGTCTCGACCGCCGGCGATCTTCGCTGGACTGAGCGCTGTGAGCTGGAAGGTGCTTGCATTGTCCTTGGTAGCAGACAACAGGTCGGCTGGCAAGACTACCAGAACATTGTTGTCCGTCGGAAGTTGTGATCGCACGGGTAAGGGAAGGTAAGGTATCGTATATGCGGAGCTCGCTTCGGGTTAGCGTGGTTAAGTATTACATGAAAGTGTCACGCTAAGCCTCGTTTTCATCGATGGAAACATTGACCTCACAAATCCGCCCAATTGCTCTCTCTGACTTCTCAATTCACAGGTGTTCCTCTCTTCTCCTGACTGTCAATTGGCAATCACCCCAACGTCATCCACGTGATACTTAACGACACTTCTCATCATATATCTCGTGATCGACTGAAGGACGGAACGTAAAGTAAGGTAAGGTACAATATACAATACTACTTGTCCTCTTTACCCTCCGTACTAAAACAATGATTGATTGTGCCTTCGCACCAGCTTTTTGATTGCCCATCTGAAGCTAGCGGGGCCCCAAACCCGGCGGCTTAAACCCCGACCTGATTTGGCAACGCACCCGCTGGTTTTTAGTGCCTTGCTCGAAACATTCAACGACTCTCTCTCCCAATCTCAATTTCCCCTGCGGTCTTCCGCCTTCCTCTTACAGAGTCACGAAAGTTATATCAGATTTCAGTTGGGGCTCTTGTGCAGTTCGGCGACACGCAGTCTAACCGTAGCTCAGTCCCGGCCCGTGGGTTGAACGGCGGGACACAACCGATCCGACATGGCTACAACAATGGTCAACGGAGCTGCGAGCACAGATGGCAATGCCACCAGCGCCGCAATCCCCAGCAACCCAGGAAGACAACAATCAAAGTCGAATAATTTATCCAACAAAGCTGCTGACGGTAATCGAAAGCAAGCTGGTATTCCTGGCGATGGAGGTCAGAGGTAAGCGATCTTTTCGATGGACCCGACTTGTGAATTCTACTTCACCCTTCTTTCTCCGTCACTGCGCCTCCCATCATTCCTCCCAGTCCTTCTCCACGTTACGTGCGCGGAGCTACTCAATTGATGTTGCAACTGTATCACTTTAAGACAAATATTTGTCTTCATCTCGAGCATAACGAAATTCGGTGTACAGTCCGACGCAATCAGAAATCATTACATTAAACGCTAAGAGCCCATCAAGCTTACTGACGTGCCACAGGAGGAACCCTCCTCAAAAAGCCTGGACGTCAGGCATGAACCCGATCACCCAACGATCAACCACACCAGCTCAGCAGAACGGTGCTGGACCTCATACAAAGCCCACACTTCAACAGACCACCGTCACACAAGACATGAACGCTTCAGATAGACATGCGAATGATCGACTGTTGTTTTTGCTTGGAAATTTCATGGTAAGCTACTTCCAGATAGCTAGCGTTCCGAAGTCTAATACTAAACTACAATAGGGCCTTCAAACTTCGCTCACGGTCAAGAACGGGGATATATTCACTGGAATATTCTTTGGCGCAGACATGGAGAACCATGAGCCAGCCTATTTACTCAAGATGGTCCAACAAGTCAGAGCCGGTAACAAGAACGAGGTTAACGGAAGCCCGGAGATTTCAGGAGAGTATATTGGCATTGGGGAAGAACATTCGATCTCTTTCGACATTAAGGAAGTTGCCGATTTAGCAGTGCAAAGTGTTCCTTTTGATCATCAGGACAAGGCTCAAAATGGTAGGTGTCCTCTGCCTGACACTTGTGTCAATTTACCTAACCAAGTGTATAGGTTCGAACACCGGGTTCCGAACCGATACTGATATCTCAGGAAATATGTCTGTACGCGAGCGAAGTCTTCAACGCTGGGAGCCGTCGGCGGAGAGCGACGTGGACCTTTCTCTCGAACAGTCCGACGGAGCTTGGAACCAATTTCACGCGAACGAACAAAAGTTCGGCTTGAGCACTGACTACGACGAAAACATATACACTACGCGTATCAACAAATCAAATCCACGGTATCGCCAACAGGAGGCAGAAGCTGCGCGCATCGCACGTGAGATAGAGGGAACGTCGGCCGAAAATCCTCACATAAGAGAAGAACGCGGCCTAAAAGATGAGGATGACGAGGTTGACGAAGAGGAAAAGTAAAGTCTACATGAGATTTTTGAATGAGCCAGGCTGACTCTCAGCAGGTACAGTGGTGTTCGTCGTCAAGGAAAGGAATATCCACCTTTGCAGTCGAGCCAGCCGAACAAGTACATGCCGCCAGCACGCCGCCTTCCAACCGGCAAGCCAACTGTTGCTGGCGCGCCTGTAGACCCTGCCATTATCTCCTCACAGATTGCTCGTCCAGACGCGGGTTTACAAGAGGGACAAAAAGCTACCGCGATTGACAAGGAGAATGAGGGAACTCCATTGACCACGAAAGAAAACGTTCGGACAGAACCTGCGAAAGACACTGCGGATAATGCAACAAGCAAGGAGATGGTCGCAAACAATCTGCGTCCATCCGGATCTTCAAAGCCATCAATACCTGCCGCTTCTGCTACGGCCAATGTAGAGACCAATGTCCTGGACTCATTCCGTCAATTTGCCAATATTGAGAAGATGAGAGTCTCAGACCATCGCCGTCAACGCGTGACCCAGGACAAAGCAATCAAGCTCAATGACCTCATGAAGTTTTCCAAGAATTTCACCCTTAAAACCCCAGTCCCTAAAGACTTGGTGCCAATTCTAGCAAAAGACAAGTCAAAACAAGAAGAGATTATGGAAAAAGCACAACGCAACGCGGAAAAGAGTGCGGTCGCTGCTCCCAAGTCCATGCCTAACGACCCAAGCACCTCACGACCACAAGCTGATGCTAGCATCTCCACTACTAGCGAGCGTCTAGAACCTTTAAATGGTCGTCAAGCCTATCCACCACCACAAGGCCCACAAGGTGCATCTAGAGAGAGACAACAGCACACGAATAATATGCCACTTGTATCTCCAAAATCTGGGCAAGGTCTACTTAGTCACCGCCTTGCAGACAGTCACCGGCAGCACAAGGCTGGAATACCTGTCTCCGTGCCTAATCCGATACCTATACATACCATCCCAAGGAATCTTACAGCAAGGCCCACAGCTAATGCGCCTCCAATGTCCGACTCCCAAACATCGAGTGCTTTGAGGACTCCGACTTCCGCGACTTCTGCCAATAAGTTTAATGTCAAAGCTCCAGACTTCCGACCAAACCCGGCAGCAAATGCATTTAAACCAATCGCCAACCCAAGCATTACATCAAGTCCCGTGTCATCTACTCCTAACGCTCGCCCTGCCTCGCGTGCGCTTAGCCCAAGCGCTTTCTTTGGAAACAAGAAGCCGCTACCGCCCGCGGAAAGACCATCCATCTCAGAACATTTCAATCCCTTGAGACGGCTCAAGGAGATAGCACAAAACGATGGAAAGGCAGATGACTTAGCTGCAAATGGTGGTATAAGATATGCCTACCAAACTCCACCTACCTGGAAAGCCCCCAATGCCGGCGAAGAAGAGAATACAATCTCTTACAAGGACATGTTCGATGTTGTCCCAGCGTCCACCAGGGTATCTCCTCTACCAAACTCTCCCATCCCCCCGCCACTACCTCATCAGCACCAACTTCCACTCCATCTTCAGCATGGATCTCACCCAATACCGCACATACAGACACCTCCGCAAATGCCGTATCACGTTCAGCCACAACCACACCATTATCCCAGTGGGTCGCATCAATATGACGACCATCGTATGCACTTACCTGCATCTTCATCGTCTGTTTACCAATCACCTAGAATGCAGCATAGCAACATGGCTTATCATTCACCAATGCCGCAGACAGCGCAACTGGCGTATGGGCAGCCAGTCAATCAGTACGGCATGGTTCCTCCTGGGCCGCAACATGCTCAGTTCAGGCCATTCCCTGGTGCACCTCAGATGGTACCCGCACAAGGGCCACCGCTAACAGCTACTCCTATGATGGTTCATGGGTCATCCCAGGGAGGATACGTTGGCCCACCGCAGAGTATCCCCGTACACTACAACCCGCAGATGCCCATGTATCTCCCTGGGCAACAGGTATACGGCGGACAATCTCAGCCTCCCAGCAACTATCCCAGTCCTGGTAGAGCAGGAGCTCCGATGATGATGCATCAAGGCTCACACCAAGGTTCTCATCAAGGGCAGCAGCAGCAGATTTATATGAACACACCCCAATATGCTCAGCCAGTATACGCGCAACAGCCACCTCCGCACAGTAAGTCCGAGAGAGAACACAACGAGAAGTAGCTTGACGCTAACTTGTGTCTAGTGATGCCCATGCGAGGAAGCTATGGTTCTCCACAGCCGCACTACAACCAAAGCCCACAGCAACAATACCATTATCCTCAACCACATCGTATCCCCAGCAACAATTACGGACCACCTCCTCAAGGACCTCATCATCATCTGCCGGCACAGCATGCACCTCCGCCGGTTATACCAATAGAGAACGGAGAAGACGGCAAATGAGAGCCGTCTAATGACATTCGCGGATTCAACAGTCGTCACGACGAGATCCTGCACGGCTCTTCGCTACGCTTACCTTGTGGGGCGAGCCCAGCGCTCTGTTTGACAATTGCTTCTGGTGCACCTCAGGATCATTCGTGCACCATTCATTTACCTGTTATTAAATTTAGCGGCATCATCATACCCCCGCGGCGGCATCAGCGACCGGCGTTGGATGATCCAGGGTAAAACTCCATCGGTCGTTGATCGAGCTGCATTACTTCATAAAAGAAACAAGGGAAGGAGAAGCTGAGAGGGAGACAAGCTACTGAGTTTGACTATGGAGGCTTAGATGGTCTGCGGATCAAACGTTGCAGGCGAGGGCAGTGAGCTAGTAGATGTTGGGTGTTTCTGGAGAAGTAAAGGGATCTAGACAAGATATGCTTTAAGCCGATAGCAGCATGCGAGTTTAGCATTAGGCATGAATCCCATTACTTTTGCGTGGAATGACAGACCATCTCGCGCTTGTGATCAGCTCATCTACTCGCTATCTTTCCCCCATCTTCCTTTCGTGAAGACTCGTGATGGATGACATCAGATCAACTGGTAAAGCCGGAGGTTCTTAACGCCGAGATAATACATTTCATTAAGCCGTCGCCCGAAGAGCATAAGGTAAAATCCCACCCGAGCATGCCGAGGCATTATCATTAAGGTAAGGCAAGGTACTTTAGGTACCTCAAGGCTTCCCACTATAAACTACGGTAAGGAAGTACCACACACAGTAAAAGGTAGACGATGGGTAAGGCGGATCTTGATACGATCTTTGTAGCAAAAGAAGGCACACACGGCACCTCTAAGACATCAACTAAACCCAAGAAGCGACCCTTCGGCTTTCAGTTTCGGCCGTGTCGGGGCTATCGATGTATGTAACTCCTGGGTCCGATTACTCACCCGAAAAAACCCTCAACAGAGGATGAGGTACATATTTCTGTTCTATTCTCTCATCCATTGAGCGTCCACCTTTCGTTTGAACATTCTCCATACCAGATATTATAATTGCTACAGCCCTACATGATGGATATCGTGGATCGTGACCTTGAAAAGGCCGAACGAGCAGCGTCCCCGGAGAGATTCCCGGAAGAAAAGGAAGAGAATGATTTACAAAGACGAGAGACGGCGGCTTCGCATGCGACGAGCTCGTCGGCATCCTCGGTCTCAATTGTCAGAGAAGAGATGGGAATGTCAAGAGTCGACACACAGCGGGATCTCGAAAGGAACCCCACAGTACTAAGCCGGATAGCCACAGAGCGCTCCCAGCATAGTGGGACCGTAGGCCGAAGCCTGACGTCGCGAAGTTCCAAGAAGCCATTACCTCCATTTGGTGCAGGGAAGCCATATCCGCCTGCTCTCCCAGAGCAAGAGGAATATGTGGTACAATTCGAAGGTCCGGACGATCCGCTGCATCCGCAGAATTGGTCACTTAAGAAGAAGTAAGCCATTGGGTATTGTGCTGTGTGCCATTGACATTGACTGACGTTTTCGTCAGAATCCTCATTGCAGTCATCCTGGGTTATACGACGTTGGTGTCGGCATTTGCCAGCAGTATCTTTTCTGCAGCAACTCTAACGGTCGCAAAAGCGTTTGGCGTCTCAATGGAAGTCGGTGTACTCGGCCTCTCTCTCTACGTCCTTGGATTCGCAACAGGACCTATACTATGGGCTCCCCTCTCAGAGCTGCGTGGTCGAAAACTCCCCCTCCTCATTGCCATGTTCGGCTTCTCCATTTTCCAAGTCGGCGCCGCAACAGGCAAAGACCTCCAAACCGTTCTCCTCTGCCGCTTCTTTGGTGGTCTCTTCGGCGCCTGCCCCCTTGCTGTCGTCGCCGCTGTGTTCTCAGACATGTTCGACAACCGCACCCGTGGTCTTGCCATCACAGTCTTCTCCATGACCGTATTCACCGGTCCTCTCCTCGCCCCGTTCATCGGCGGCTTCATCATCATGAATCCCCACATGGGCTGGCGCTGGACAGAATACCTTGTCGCAATCATGGGCTTCCTAGCCTTTGGCCTCGATTTGCTACTGCTAGAAGAAACATACCCGCCGGTGGTCCTTGTTCAGAAAGCTGCAGAGCTTCGCCGCCGAACGAAGAACTGGGGAATACATGCCAAGCAAGAGGAGATTGAGGTAGACTTCCGGGAACTCGTTACTAAGAACTTCAGTCGTCCTCTTCGACTGCTCGTCACTGAACCTATTGTCCTTTTGCTCAGTATCTACATGTCATTCATCTACGGCCTGCTCTACCTCTTCCTTACGGCGTACCCGATTGTTTTCCAGCAAATCCACGGCATGAACCCTGGTGTTGGCGGACTACCATATTTCGGCATGATTATAGGTCAGCTTTTGGCTGGTTCATACATCGCCCTCACACAACCCTCCTACAACAAAAAACTCGCGGCAAACAACAACGTCCCCATCCCAGAATGGCGTCTTCCCCCGGTGATAATCGGTGGTATCTCCTTCACATGCGGTCTGTTCTGGTTCGGATGGTCCGGCTACAAGCAGAGCACCCATTGGATCGTCCCAACCCTCTCCGGTCTCCTAACCGGCTTCGGTCTCCTCTCCATCTTCCTCCAAGCCCTCAACTACCTCGTCGACGCCTATCTCATGTTGTAAGCCTCCCCTCCATTTCCCAGCCAATCCCCCTATCCCCACCACATCCCAACATAACTAACCCGTTCCTCTCTTTCCTCCAGCGCCGCCTCAGCAATTGCAGCAAACACCTTCCTGCGCTCCCTCGCCGGCGCCATTTTCCCCCTCTTCGCAACCTACATGTTCCAAGGCATCGGCGTCAACTGGGCCGGCACGCTGCTGGGCTGCGTGGCCCTGATTCTGGTGCCGATTCCCGTCGTGTTTTATAAGTTTGGCGCGAGGATCAGGCAGAACAGTAAGTTTGCGCCGACGGCGCCGAAGGTGGAGGAAGGGTTTGAGGAGTGACGTTGCACCTACTGAGGGCGTGTGAGGGCTGTGTATTTGAAACATATATAATTGGTGTAAACACAGGAAGGGGACCCAAAGCGTCGAGCGTGGATTTTGAAAGTTTCGTACAATATAGTAGGTTAGCGCACCTACCATTTTCCTACTAGATACCCTGGTTTAGAACGGTATAGATAATTCTAATAAACGACTGCAATCGTACGATGGAACCCTCAAACAAATCATTTCCTGTTCCAATCCCCAGCCGTGCCAGGGAGCTATGTAAACCCTGATTGTTCCTGATGTGATTATGGGTTTTTGGGGGAAGAAAAAGACAAGCGGCTTTTGGGACTGGTGTTGTAGTCACTCGAAGATACGGGTGCCTGTGGCGGGACGCTACATTATGCATACGGTAGGAATGTTTGGCTCGGACTACGCGCGGTGCGTTGGCTGTGGAGGATGGGGATGGATTAGGGGGGGGGTGGGTAAGAGTAGAAGATGTGGTTGGGTTTTGAGGTTCGATAAAAAGGAATAGAAAGGGGGGAGGGTAAAGGCTTGGGGGTGAAACTTTAACACGGAGAAATATAGGTGGGGGGTGCCGAAAGAGCGATATCTAGGAGGCGAAGGGGGATGTGCTGTTTTTACTGCGTGGGGTTTTGGTAGAAGGAGAAGGTGGTTTAAAGAGGTAGAGGGATGATGTCGAAAGAGTCAAATGAGTGGTGTAGAGTATCCGATAGCTTCTACGCAATTGAGGAAGAGGTGGAGAGTTGTGGAGTTGGGGGGGCTGAGATGTGTTTGCAGTAGCTACCTATACTGGGAAGTGGAGATGAGGGCTTGGGAGAAGAAGGTGTGTGTGTGGGAGGGAGGAAGGAGGGTTTACTGTAGGCTCGAGCGAGGGGGGAAGCATGAGGGGAGTGTCTGAGAGGGGTAATCGCTGGGGTTGTGGTTTTCTGCGGTTTGTTTGAAGCTGGCGAGGGGTGAGTGGCGCTAGAAGGCTTGAGGATACACATGGAGCTTTGGTGATTGGGACGAGCGGGATCTTGGGTTGATCTGGGGGGAAAATGGTTGTTTCGGTGAAGTTTGCTGGGAAATTTGAAGGTTATCTTTTTCGCTATTGCCCCCTGTTGATAGATCAATGTGTAGTACCGCTGTGGTGTTGAGTGCCATAAACTTTAGAGAAAATTCTCGGAGTAAGGGACAGTATAAAGGCCCAGAAGTTCTTGATGGAAAATTGTAGGAATGTCCGATGTGGTCTACTCGTATGAAGCAGACCAAAGTCCAGTGAACTCTTTTAAGCCGCGTAGCGAGTATATAAGGGCTAGTATATAGTGAGATAGTGGACTAAAGGCAATTGCTAAGCTCTTATGGCTTACAGTAAGAGCTAACTATACCTCTTATGTCCTCAGTTGGAGTCGTGGTGTACTCCAGGATTGTCTCCTCATAGCTTCCGAAGTTCTTGCCTAACTTTCGCTAAAAGCTCCTTCATCTCTTGCAAAACCTCCGCCATTTCTTTACTCAAATCTCTCAAGCTCCCAGCAATCTGGTCATAATTGTCCTCAAAAATCTCGGCCTCATCAATTCCCTCGTACTGAACCTCAATTCTTATCCCTCGAGGCTGCAGCTCTATCTCGAGACCTTTCTGAAAACCCTTTTGGAAACCTTTCTGAAACTCCCGAAACAGGATTTCAGGCCATTCGCTAACCATACCACCACGCCAGGCTCCAATGGGTCGTTGCATAGCGCTATTGTTGTCTGGTTGCGTTGTGTCATCCGCGCATGTTGCGTCCGGGTTTCGGAAGAACATATAAAGGAGATACCAAGCATGAAAAGTACCCAGCTCCGGCTGGATCTCAGTAATAGCAAGGTTGAGCAGAAAGGAACAGCCAGCACCGAAGGCGATATAGATGCAAGCGGGAGGACTGATATGGGCCAAGATGATAAGCAGGAGAGTAGAGTCTGATACTGTGTGTGCCAGCTTCCTTTGGGTTGAGGTTGGAGCGTTTGCGGTTGGCATGGTTGGGTTCGACGGTACTCTGGCAGGCTTGGCTGGCGCCATCGGTGTCGATGTTCGAGGGCCTGGAGCTGGGGTCGATGAGTCGATGCATTCTGGCTCAAATTTGGGAGTAGTTGGGGGTGTCGAGGTTGGCGTCGTTGACGCTGTGTGCCCACATGTCGGGGTCGTGTTACTAGTAGCCATACTTGTGTTGGACGAGACAGGATGTCTGGTTACGAGTAATTCTTATCGTAGGGACTTTGAGTAGAGAAGACGGAGGTGCTGCTCGCTTGAGGCTAAAATGAACAAATTAGGCGTCTTGGGTGGACTTTCTTAGTCCGGCCACTGAAAAAACGCTCTATCATCTGAACTAAGAAACTCTCCTAAAAGAATACATTGATGAATGGCAGCAAGTAGCGCCAATAGTAGGTTACATATTGAAGAAAACCGTCTACAGCCATCACAACATCCCGAGTAGAGATGTAATCATTTACAGTATTGTTTATGAGGGGACTTTAAGATTGTACAAGGAGAGTGCGGCACTTCCCTTCGGACTCGACTATTTCAGTCCTTTTTTATTCCTGTGGGACCTTTCGGTCTTCGTTTGCCAATATCCCAGCCCCATCCGCGCAATACTTTCACTACTTTTGGTGTTATAGATGCTGTCAGAGGTACCCGTATGAATATGAAGCTTTTATGGATTGCGTAGGCCAGGGCTAGTTGGGTCCAGATGCCTTTCGCCTCTCGTCAGCATAGTGCTCTGATCTTGGCTCAATGAGCTACTCTTAACTTACTCGCATTCTCGCTCATGTTTCTCTCTTCTGCCTCCTTGATCCCATGGTCGTACCCGGGGATACCGACCTCATTGCTCTGCGGATCCACACTCCCATACTCCTCAACCTTCGTTCCCACACTCGTAATCTCCACTACTTGTACCTGCTCTTTAGGCGGGAAGGGATATGGTACCACGCTCCAGAACCACTCCATAATCGCATGCTCCCAGTGGCCTATACGGTCTGTTCCAAGCCATCGTACTGCAAGGAAGCAAAAGGGAAAGTCGAGCGCGGTTAGTGCAAGGTAGACGCCTAGAGCGGACCAGCCATATTCTCGACTGAGCTTCCGGAGACGCTGGGAGAGCGATAGTGACGGTTCAGGAGAGTTGAGGTTTGGTGTGGGGTTGAATGGGGGTTTGGTTGAGTTGAGGCGTTTGCTGGGGAGGTGGTTGATGGGCTTCCTTCGGGAGGTTTTGGATAGGAGCTGTAGGAAAGGCGACCGTTGGAGGAATGATGGGTTTTGCTGGAGGCTGTATCCCGACGTTGTGCTTAAGTTTCGCTGCTGTAGTTTGATAGCATTTCGGAGGTACAAACATGTAGTTCGATGAAAAACTTGGATACGTTCCATGTTGACCGACTTGCCTCACCTCTTACCTTACGAGTTGAGAATTTACAACTGAGCTCAGATCATCCCGGTGTTCACAGAGGCACCACTTCTGAGGTGGGTAGCTCAGCTCCAGAAACCGTATCACGTAAGCAGCGTAGGGCTGAAATCTACAAACCCTAGGTACTAAAAGGTACCTTATTAAAGTCGTTTGCCTCCAGGACTGCGATATTCTAGCATTCTTGCTTCTATGTACTACAGTCGTCAAAGACACCTAACTAACGCTAATGATGAAGCATATTCATGGTGCTCTATGAGAATTTTCTTAGACTGCAGCCAGGGGTACGCCCTAGAATTACAATAAGTTGTACCTCTTGCTCTTTCAGATTAGGCGTGGATGCGGCACCCATTTTCCGAGATATATCGTCAGGCACAGGAATTGAGCTCGAGCATGTTATCATTCTGTTATGTCGATTATGCCTGAAAGCAACGCTTGGGAACTTGCCAGGTTCGAAAGCCAACAGTATAGTCTTTGGTACTAAGGGAGAACATCAGTGGTCAATAGTTATAGGTTTTGGTCTTGGATGAAGACAGAGCAATGCTACATCATGACTTTGATCCCGCTTCGTTAGCAAAGTATGAGCAAGGAGTCTGGCCATCCGAAGGAAAGAACTAGGATTCCTGGGCGACATCAAAGTAGGCATTTACAAGTACCTACACGAAGTACAATCGTTAGCATCCTTTCTCCTGTGGACATAACGAGGCAACCTTGGTATGTTATATTATACCAGGATAATGGGATGAGAAATTTGTCACCGAGCCACAGAAGGGTGCAGAACTGCAGATACTGAAACACAAACTCAGAGGCGCACCACTGATGGATTGACTTTTATATTGCTGTCGGTTACTTGCTTTCAACGCCCTCCAGGTCCTACTTTGTTTAATCCAGTGCAGTAGTAGTCAGTCAAAGGATTCGTGAGTTTGGAAGTCCAGTCGCAAACTCTAAACCTTGACGAGTGGCGCTAAGAATGTGTCCTGCAGTTGACTGCCGGATTATCTCCACCCAACGTCAGCCCAATCATGACCTGGGTCCCGTTACTCGAGGCCAGCACTTTTGGTAACATAGGTTCGAGCCGTGAGAGCCTCAGCTCTGGGCTCTGGGCTCTTGGACACTGGCCTAATGGCGGGCTCGCGAAAGCATGTACGAGGGTGGGTTGTACAAGAGCCTTGAAATGCGGAGATAGCGCTGCGTAAACCAACAACTTTTACACTCGATTCTGGGAAGTACATGATCGATCGATCAACCTATGCTGACAGACTCATCCGCGGATTTCGGCGATCTTTACGCTCCGCTCGGTGAGTCGGTGTGGAGCTACAAATGTCAAAAAATGCTGACCGCGGAGGATGTGTCAAGCCATGATTGGTTTGACTTGCTCCGTCGTCGCAAGATGATTGTTGTGGCAAGAGTCCCATGAGAGATTCCCAGGACGCCCGGTTAACAGTTCGCAGCTACGAAGGTACTACTACTGCGAGAGGGCACGCGGTATGACTGCTTCGAGCAAATAAACCTTGTTTCAGTGTCAATTAAGGTATGGGCCCAGCGTGCCAAAGCACATCAAGGCACACCAAACCAAGCCAATTCAAGGCTGCAGCGCAGGTAAAAACCTTGCGACTTCGTGTGCCGTCACGCCGTGTGGGGATTATTGATCTGCGGGAATTGTTTAGGGGAACCGCTGTCACCGAGTCCCAACCCGGAGGATTTCTCGCCTTAGCTCCAGTTGAGTGCCGAATTTGGCTTCTAGAACTGTAGGAAGAAAATCTTCCACACCGCCAGGAGCGTTGGACTCAACGTCCAAGCTACACGTCTAGGTTTCTTGAAAACAATAACATTAACCATGGAAAGGAGAAGACGACAAGCCTGGAGCTGCTCCAGTTTTACGTGCGACAAGTGCCGGTACTTGGCGTTACAGGGTTGCACAGGAAAGTCAAAAGAAGTAAAAAGTAAGTTTTAGCCCCTTGACGTCCTCTGTAATCGCCAACAGCCGCCCTGCTGTTCCTGTGATAGACTGTCACGTTATAACCTTCCAATGAGAGTATCAGAAGCCTGGTTGTTTAGCATTGCCGTTAGGATAAGTTCAATAGCTAATGCTGGTCGCTCTCCCAAAGGAGTTCCCCTGTCCGCCCCGGGGTACAATGTACAAGGCTACAACTACTACAAGCTTGATCGCTGTCACGAAGTGTCCAGGATACTAAACTTTGTGTAACAACCACGCTTGCGCACACTGCGCTTTGCTGCTTGCTAAGCGATATCGAGCATGGGTCGAAAGCTCTCTCCCTTATCACCACTTGATGCACTTCTGCCGGCTCGGGATAATGGAGGTGTCAGACCGTATGTGGTATGGATAGCCTCCACAGGCGGCTGGCTTGCACGCAGCTAGGCGATCCTGGCAAGTCCAACATTCGGTATCGTAGCTCTAGCTCTGACTTTCCTTGATATTCGCTACCTCAAAGAAACCTTCCACATGGAGGGCAAAGTGCCCTCAGCAGTGTGATAGGCGTACCTACTGCTACCTAGCGCCTCAGGAAATTGCTGGCCGGAATTATTGTTATAACATGGCCCGAATGTCAGGTTTTCCCTCGGCGGTCCTCACTGTTCGACCACCTAGCATCTCCGCATGCTGTCTTCCACTTAACTTACCACTCAAGCAACACTCCGTTTCCGTCATCAACAATGGGCAGCACCGCACCCGTTCAGCTCACTGTAGCCAGCGCACTCGAAATTGTCAAGAACAGTGAGGACGGACAGGTCCATCCTAGTGTCAGTGCCATCCTCGAACGAGCCATTGGCGAAGTCTGGCAGCGCATCCAAGCGCAACCAACAAGCTACGTCATGGGCAGGGACGAGTTTGCCGTATTCAACTACTACCGTGGACGTTTCCGTGACTCAAGAGTTGCACAACAAGCTGTGGCGAGGTTTTGGGACCATTTTCGAGGAGACGCATCCCTAGTCGCTGGTGGTCGCTGAACTTCCCTGGGACACGACCAGCGGGCTCAGAAAGGCAGAAAGGATTTAGAGATCTTCGTTCTATATCATAAGCGACCGGGCGATCTATTTCTGGCGATCGACACGGATCGCCACTCGCCCTTCCGGAATCGAAGGCCAGGTCCAAAGTTGGTCGGTATTTGTATGGAGTCTTGGTTTCTGGTATTGGGAGAGCGCATGTAGCCAACATGAGGGGTGTTTTTCGTTGGTTTTTACAGTAATGAGGACATAGCACCGGTTTGGCCTGGCAGAGCTGCGGCCAATTTTCCTCGATTATCGCGGGCATCAAATTGCGGCAGTTTCAGGCCTTTAAAGAAATAGCATCGGCGCCAGAGATCAATATTTTTTTTCCTACGAGAAGTCCTTCTTTGTCCTTGGTAGTTTTTTCGATGGCGTTCTGGAAGGGCAAGACTCAGGATGAAACGCATACTAGACTCAGTGCTTGTCGCCCATTCAAAGCAAGTTGGATAAGACTGGACGTCGACCGAAACTTCTCTAAAGGCCACGGAAATGGATCCACGGCGATACAATTTCCTACTCTCGCATCGGATGACTGTTCCTACAGCCCGGGATCTGCAGAAATCCTAGATGAAGCCTACACCTACCGCGAAACTCGTATCCTTCTGTCTTGGAATGGCTAGAGCGATGCTGGGGAAGCTATACCTTACTACGAGAAGTCTATAAATTCTTGTGGGAATCTAGGAGACTGCTACAATGTCACCGCCATAGGTCCTGAGCTATTCATAGCCACGGGGCAGTGCGGTCATCCGGGTCTTTCGAATTTCGTTAGATGGGTTCTGTTATAGGATGTTGGATACAGATGTTTTGTTGGCATATACCCCCTTGCAGCGTATCTTTTAGCCTATATCTTCCAAGGGGCGTTCTAGGATATTTATTACTGTCTTACCAAGCGTTTACATGGTCTCATACAATGGGAAATTACCTAGAATTGTGCCCCCCTTCGTCGAAGACACTATTCTAACATAGGCAATTTTCCTCTATCTAGGACGTTACGATTAGAGCTCTCATGCAACCTATCCTCGGCACATTCTCTTTCAAGTTCGCCTTAACAATACATGTGGTCTCAATGAAAACGGTTCGATGCAAGCATTGAGTATTTCACAATAACCTTAAGTTCTTAGCGAGTTCTCCACCTGCGAGGCTGCGAGCGGGGTCTAAGGTAGATTTACGAGTCAAACAACTTCGGTTAGGTACCAGTAGCAACAATGGAGTACCAACCTCAGCAGGTCTCTCCATCAAATTCAAAGTTATTCGATATCAGCGAAGCTCCAAAGCAAAAAGAGTATCGAAAACCCCATTATAACCGACAGTCAACAATGCGTCCGTCCAGCGAGAAACAAGATGCATTTGAATGGCTATCAGAGCCGCCACTGCAACTTGAACGCCGCAATGATGACAACTGATAGTCAAAGGCAGAGAAGGTAAATGTCTGTGGCAGAACCTCATGACCACTGAGGCCGAGACTCTTCTGTCATAACGCTTTCGTACATCTCCTGCCAAGAAGCTAGGTGGAGAATCCGTTCCTCGACATTCTGCATTAGTGAGGAATGTCAGCCACCACAGCAACATCAGATTTTGGTTTCTGATCCTTTCAAATCTCGCATCATCTTTACCTACCACCTTCGTCTGCTTCACAAAATGTATCGATATACGAGCATCTTCAAATGCCTGCTCCTCTGCACCCTCCTCCTTGCTTTCCATCGCGCAGAAGGCGTTGCCTTCCGTCCTCGAAATATACGCTCTATGCCAGAGCGCCTTCAGAATGCGCGGTGTGAATCTGCCACCCCAGGCGTTAGCGAGGACGCGGTCAGCTTTCTCTCGTTGTCAAAGCCCACGGCTATTGCTTACCTTGTCTTATAGATCATACGAGACGCCTGCAATCAGAATCCGCAGAACAATGAGAACTCATGCTACAACGAATTGTCCGCATTCTCAATTCCCGGTCTAAATACCTCCTGTCAATTGCTAATCCTCCTGCAGAGTGGTGTACATCAATGAATCGGCTAATGTTCTCTGCGCGCATTACTACGCCCTGTACAACGACTGTCTTATGCTAAATAATCACAACGAGACGGGATGCTTGGACCAAAAGACCGGGTACCTCGATTGCTCTGATTATACGTAAGGTTCCCTCCATCTCCTATTTCCCATCGATCCTCGCTTGCCCTGATTTTCTTGCCCCCAAGTCCTCGCTCCTGGCACTTAACACTAACTTCAACCTTCCCAACAGCCTCCAAGCCTACGCCTACTGCGGCTGCTATTACTCCATCCCCCCAGACATATACGACTGTGCGAACGCAAATATCGAAGCCCGCCCATCCGCCAGCCCCAACACTAACGCCCTCCCAACCAACACGATCCTCCCTACCCTCACAGGGCCCATCACTACTTCCGGCCAAAGTTTGCTCACTAATTCTCCCGGACCGATGACTAACACTGATTTGACTAGTGGCAATTCTGCTACAGGGAGTTTGACTGATGCTCCTAGTACTGACACAACAACCTTGGCGTCTCTGACGATTATATCTACTCCCACGCTTTCGTCGGTGTCAAACGTCATCGCGACTCCGACAACCGTGAGGCCTTTGACCTCAACTACCGAACTTACAAACCCAACCGTGTCAACGACGGAAGTTTCGAGTGCGACGAGTTATCTCGGAGCTGCTGGGAGTAGAATCGCGGTTTCGACGACTAGCGTGGGGGTTTGTGTTTTGAGGAAGCGGACTAGAATTCTTCGGGTCGTTTAAGGCGCCTTCTTCTTGAATACCTTAAGTCTTCATTTCGTTGCCCTTTGGTTCTCCTACTTCTCACAGAGGTGGGGTTTGAGGAGGGTCGAAAAGGGAGATATAACCATTTAATCGAACCACATCACTTCTCGTTCGTACCGCCAACACCCTTTCTTACACATCTGCAATCATGTTTCTCCAGCACCATCATCTATAATAGCTTGTACTTCATGTTCTTCCCTTCCCCTCTGTGTGAATGGGAAGATTAGGAGTCTCGGGCTCCTTCGTAGTACAAACATAATTGGAGGGTTCCACCATCTTGCAGTAGGATCCCTCTAGCGATATCAATGCATATTAGGTTGAAAGGTATTACCAATGCGAGTAATAATTTTTGGAAGTTCGATATTACAGGACCGACGAATCGAATGATATACGAGTATGGAAGCGCTAGCCTAACCCAATCCGAACCATCTTGGTCACCTGATAAAACAGCCTGGAACATTCGCAGATTTGACATCAAAGTGTGTATTAAGAGTTCTAATCATGGCTTCACCGGCAGGACAACTCCTTGCGAGGATTGACTCTGGCATCCTCCTGAATCTTACAGTTGTAGCTGTGATATACATCATTGTTCTTGTCATCTACCGCATGTTTCTGAGTCCGCTAGCTAATGTACCTGGACCGAAAATTGCCGCAGCCACTGGATGGTATGAGTCCTACTACGATTGCCTACGGGCGGGCGCGTACATTTTTGAGATTGAGAGAATGCATAAGCTATTCGGTTGGCATTAGACCTATGTTGTGGCTCGAGGTAAGCCAACTTACATTGTTGACCAGGCCCAATCGTACGGATATCACCTTGGGAGGTCCACATCAACGACCCTGAATACTATGACCAGCTGTTTTCAAGCACATCAAAGCTCGAAAAGGATCATTGGTATTACGCATTCATAGCAAGCCCTGGATCGACTTTTGCAACGGGTCCTGCCGAGCTCCACCATGCTCGTAGAGGAACCCTATCAAAATACTTCTCTACGGGTAATATCTCTCGGTTGGAGCCTTTGATCATGGAGTGCGTCCAGACCTTTGTTTCAAGACTAGAAGAGCATAGGAAGAATGCCAAAACGGTCGATCTGTCAAACGCGTATCGGTGTTTTTCTTCAGACATCATTTCCGAATATGCACTGCCTAGATCGAGGCTTATGCTACAGTCTCCAAACTTTGCTGCCAGCTACAACCGCGTGGTGAGAGACTTTTCGCAGATATGCGTATGCAATCGACATTTCCCTGTTATTGTTCCAATCTTCATGGCGATACCTAGATATATCATTGCGAAAGTAGATTCCGGGCCACTACTTGCCGTGTTTGATAATCAAGCTGTCAGTAATCCACCATTGACCGAAAGATATCCGCTAATCATCTATCACACTTAGTACCTTAACGATGCAGCAGCCAAGGTTCATGAATCAGGAGGGGTCAGCCCTCCAAAGTCTCATCCAACAATTCTCCACGAAATCTACAATTCGGACCTTCCTCGTTCAGAGAAGTCCGTCTCTCGTCTAGCCCAAGAAGCTCTAGCCCTTGTGGGTGCTGGCACCGAGACGACGGGCAATACCTTGAGCCTAACGACTTTTTACCTCCTCTTGGACCCTGCCAAAGCGCAGCGTCTAAAGAAAGAACTAAGCACTGTCAGAGTAGATAATACTAACCTGCTAAACTATCAGCAACTCAAAAACCTCCCTTATCTTGTGGCTGTGATCTCCGAAGGTCTTCGTATTGCTTCGGGCGTTTCAGGACGTTTGCCAAGGATCAACCCCAAGGCGAAAATGGCATACAAGTCATTCAAAATCCCACCTGGGACTTCAATCAGTATGTCTATACGTGACATTCACTTCAACGAGTCACTTTTCCCGAATGCCCATGAATTCAGGCCGGAGCGTTGGCTAGTACCGCCTCACGAGAAACGAGCAATCGAGAGGTATCTTGTACCTTTTAGTAAAGGACCCAGGAGCTGTGTGGGGATGAACCTCGCGCAGGCGGAGTTGTATCTGGCCATTGGAAATTTGTTTCGTAACTTTGAGATGAAATTGTACGAAACCACACAGAGGGACGTCAGCATTACGCACGACTTCTTCGCTCCGTTTGGCCCAGCAGACTCGAAAGGGTTGAGGGTCACGGTAATGTGAGCATCCCGAATGCAGGACAATGGGACCCAAGCTGGAACTATCTCGTTTGTCCTAATCAAGACCTTTTACTGCGGTATATCTCTGTTGAAACAGTGATGTAGAGTGAGAGGACGTAATGAATGCGAGAAACAGAAACACAAGTATAATTAAAGAGACCAACTTCAATGGAGTTAGCACTGACTGAATTGCTTCTGAAACGTCTGGCTGCTAAAGTAGCCGGTAGACTCCATTATGCCGGTTTTTTGAAGTTGTACTTGAGATGCGCAGGCATCCGTACGGACAACGCCGAATCAACAATGGAATTATAGGAGATCCTACGCGTCGATTGTATAATTGCGACCGAAGACATGATAGGCAATTACCTGCAGGGGCTAGATCTCATTGATCTAGACCTAGTATCGGAGGAAGATAGGCAAGATATGATGTTACTGGAGGATTTCATGTTCAGAGGCCCGCTACTCATGCATGTATGTCAAATTGCTCGTCTTTGGTAGGTGGCAGGTGGAAGTTCGCTGGGTAGGGCGATAATCAGCCTGCAGTGCTTGGAGAGCCAGCTCTTAGCACAAGGCACAGTCTTATACCCCATGACAATAGGTTTATGGGGTAATGGCCTATATCAAGTTGAGAGAAAATCCTGATTGTTGGGTGATTGGACTGACAGGATAGCTCGGGGTGCCTGAAATTCTTTGCCGTCTTGGTAGACTGTTGGAGGCCAGAGGAACGAGGTAAATCCTTTGCTATTTCCACGTTCGTGCCTCGACTTGGACCCGCCGTTGGACCTATCCTTGGGGTTGTAACTACCGACGCCGTAGGTTGGCGCTGGCTATTCTGGTCCATCTCCATCTTCGATACTCTTCTTGTAGCACTAGCCTTTTTCATCTTTAAAGAAACGTTCGAGCTAGTAATACTTTCAAACAAAGCCAAAGATCTTCTGAAGATCAGTCAAAGTAAAGAAATTTCTATACGGAGCTCGACCAATCCCACCTGACACTATCGAAAAAACTCCGGATCAGCCTGACTCGTCCCATTAGGCTTCTTGCAACACAGCCAATCCTCCAGATAATTTCCTTCTTCCTAGCCTACAATTTTGGCATCCTCTATATCGTTCTCTCATCCTTCGCCCCACTCTGGATAGACCGCTACCTACCAACCCGTCTCCAGAAGCGGACTCCACTACCTCGCTCTCGTAGTCGGTTACACCATAGCCGCACACGGTGGTGGACGGATCACCGACCGAATCTGGGCCTACCTCGAAAGGAAGGCTGGAGGTGCCATCGCTCCCGAGTATCGTGTTCCTCTCATGGTTCCCGGTGCGGTGCTCATCCCCGTTGGACTCTTATGGTACGGCTGGTCTGCGCAGACAAGATTGCACTGGATCATGCCGGATGTTGGCGCCGTAATTTTCGGGTGCGGGATTATTCTCAGTATGCAAGCTATGCAGGCATATATGCTGGGCTGGTACAGTAGGTATACCGCATCGGCGTCAGCGGTGTTGCAACTTCTACGTAGTATATTGATTGGCCTTTGCGTTCCCAGCGTTTGCACCGAGCCTTTACAAGTATCTTGGCTACGGAAGGGGGAATAGTGTTTTGGCTTTTCTATTTCTCGCCATTGGTGTGCCGGCGCCGTTGGGAAATACGGGGCGAAATTGAGAGCGAAGGGAAAGCCGCAGTTGTGACATATCTGGTGGATCTAGAGATTGTGACTTCAATGCTGAGGGTTCGTGGGATTGATGAAGGACGGTGCTGACCGTAAAGGATGATGATGATGATGATGTTGATGAGGAAAACAAGGGTTTGGGAAATGTCAACAGCAAGCAAGCAGACATGTTGAAGTGAAGCAAAGATGGGCCGAATGGATTTAACTCGAGGCTTTAGCATCACGTGACCTCGTAGATCCCGGACTGAGCCACTTTCAGTAGAACGAAGTCGCTGTCATTTCTCATCGTTCAAAAGACTTCCCGAAACGACTTCATTGAGATCAACAATACTTTGGTATTTCTGTGTTCATTTGGCCTTCTATCATGACCCTTCTTGCGTTAAGATACTACATATCGCAGAATACAGGAAAGGTTTGAACAGTCCAGCCCCACCATCGGCTGCGCCAAGGCCAAAGATGATGCATGGCTTACAGTAAGCCTCTTTTATTTAGACTGCATGGGTAAGTCAATCCTTGAAGGCAAAAGGATTTCCGTGTGGCTTGGTAGCCAATGATGGTTGGTGCGTGTTCTGCAGACTCTGCAGTTGTGGTCTTGAATTTCCGCAGCCTTGTCGAATGAAAGCGCTTAAATACTGCCTCGTGCAAGGTAGGTTTTGGGAAATGGTTCAAGATGCGACTCCTGCGTGTGCTTTCTTATCAAGAGTATTTATTAAGCGAGGCTACTTCTGAGCATAGTCTAAGACAGAGGGAGGCGACAGATCTATCACTGCTGATAAATTGGGGCCGGCACATCATCAAAAGCATTGGAGAAAGAACAATTGCCGTCATACTAGTGATTCGTCTTGCGAATTGGCGAAAACTTGGAATTTTTAGCACCGTCCATTTGCAACAATGGATCGGTCTGAAGAACCACCAACAAGTGGAACAACGGAAATATACAGGGACCAACTGGCCTACTATGACAATCTAAGGGACGAGCGCAAAAGAAGAGAATCCGGCCAAGCCTTGGATCCTATGCCATCTGGAGCTGGTGACGACTTCACAGATGATGAAGATTACTTTAAAGAGGGCCCTCGAGCTGGAAATGGCTCCGCAGACAAAGATATAATCGAAAGGCGGTACCACGAGCGTAGGAGGTTTGACCATGAACAGGCGCTACTTCTTAGTCCTTACTCTACATCAAGGATAGATAGGGCGGAAATTCCACTACCTACTCAACCTTACGATCCGATGGATCCACTGCTTCCTGCACTTCACCCTCCAGCAATTTCACTACCCCCGGACCCCTACCAAACGTTTCTCCCACCACCTCCCATACCGTCATACTCGAGTAGAACAAGAGGACGAAGAGTTCCAAGTTACAATGAACACTCTCCTGGGTTTCTCGAACATGAAGACTACAATGAACCACGACATTTACGGCGCCCACCGAGCTTTGAAAGGCGACGGGCTCCTAGTCGCCATGCTACAACTGAAGCAAATCGGCATAAAACGCCTTTCTATGACCCACAATTTCCTGGAGTTGACTCCTCTCGTCCACAAAAATTCTGGGATGCCTACAATTCAGATTCTAACATATCCGGGTATCGCTCGGGAGAACTGCAAACACGGAATCCTGCATTGCCGCCTAAGATCATCGTAGGGCGGGATCGAGACGAACATATCTATCCACAGTATCCGCCTAAATATCCTTCTAAGGCTTACTCTTCTCATGTACCTAGTAACCGGCATCCTTCCCTAGATACTACTTCACAACCACGCCCTTATTACCTCGAATAAATCACAGGTATCTACGATTCACCAGACCGTGAGGTGAATTCGGAAAGGTCTTCGAGTGAAGATGATGAGGCATGGGTAGACGGTGAGGATTTTGAGTCGCAAGATTCCTTACAATCGAACGCACTGCCGGCTCTAACAGAGGTTTCACGACCAATTCAACTATACTCGAACGTGCATACCGATGAGGATCTGCTAAATCCTTCGGACTGGAATCGAAAGTTATCTATAACTGAATATGCTGTCAAAGAGCATCACAATAATAGGAAGAATTGGCCTGATACGTGGCGCCACTCTGATAGTAAAACCTGTCCAATGTCGCTGAGGGACGTATGGATACAAGTTCTTGATGTCGACCATCGTGTCAGTCAACTTGGTTTAGATGCAGCTCTTCCCATGATCGATAACAACAAATACCATTCGATACCAAAGGGGAGTTTGGCTGAAGTTGTGGCTGCATTTAAAGCTAGATCAGTACAGGAAGCGAATAAAATGACATCTAACTTGCCACCTCAGTCCTTCCTGACCCCTGGTCAAGAGTCCTGGAACGACACTTGCGAACAAGTCCAGAGACTATTGAAAGCTCGAGATTACTTGATTGCTGTTTGCAGAGATGCCGAGTACCTCAACGAATTTCATCCCACCATGGATGCTATCACATGGTTTGAGCAGGCGCAATCTGTTAATAAGGAGGGAATCACCACTGCTAGAAGCGCGGTCATAGAGCTGATGTCACTCAAGATATTAAGCCTCTCGAAAATCATACAATCCTTGAACGACATCCTGCATGCTTTATTGTGGAGCTGGAGTGATCAGAGCACAATCTGCATCGAATCTGACCAGGTGACCGCCAACAAAGGAGAGCAAGATACCGATAATCCACGGAGTAGCCGACAGACTAAAGCCTTGAAACTAGAGAATACTCGATCTAAGACCATAATCTCAGACCCTTACGATAATGGCGAAATGCGTATTGAGACATGCATTCAGACTTTGGAACTAGGTTTAGAGACTCTCATTGACGAGGTGGAGGTTTTCGCCGCAATTCTGAGTCAAGCGCTGTTCTATCAATGCGACGTCCTCATCTCAGATGACCTTCCCAAAGGGGAGATGGTAAATTACGGGCGGCGGGATTTTCCTGGTTTGTTTTTCAGTCCAAGAAGCCTTAAGTGTATGGGTGAGCTCATACAAGACCGCGACGTCTGGGTTCTAGAGCAATTTCATAATGAATGGAATAAATACCCCTATGTCAGCCCTCCTGCCATAAACCCTCACGAAAGAGCTCCTCCACCACTTTCCAGGCCTCTTTCGTATATCAGGACGACAATAATCGATCTAGCTCGAATCTGGGGACCCATTTGGAAAGCATCTGAATTTACCGAAGGGGATTTCTGGCTCTGGTATCGCCTACCTGGGGGTTATATCGGTGCCTCGGAACATCGAAGCTTTCAAATCACTGCCGAGGTGGATGAAGCTCCTAGCCACTTTTCTGCTATTCTGGATGGAAAATTCGGTAAATGTCCATCCTCCCAGTTCTTCGTGCCCAACTTACCCTATCTACTCATTGGTCATGGCCTTCCGAATGGGCTCGTACCTCGAAAGTCATGCCAGATGAGTTTAGAAACAGGTCTCGAAGGCATGGCGTTGCAGTCGATTGGGACTTCAAAGCCGTTCAAATACAAAGAGTCATCATCTTTCAATATCGCTGTTGGACATGCTGGTACACAAGTCGCTTGGAACACTCAAATCAAAACCAATCCAGGCATCCTCATGAAACAGAGCCTGTTGGATCGTTGGAAGTTAGAGCCGAGGTTCCGCAATCCTCGGCTTCTACTTCTTTGGTACGGTCTCGAGGTTAGTCTATGTACCAGGAACGCAAGAAGGTGCCGTCTTGTGGACCTCATACGATCTCGTTCAATGATCGATTATCTGTCCGCAACCTACAGACCAGCAGTGGGCTTAAGGACCTACAAGACAGCGCTTTTTGACGCTCTCAACAATAGTGATCCAAACGCCTTTGTGCAACTCTATGACAACCACCCGGAATGGCAAGCTGAGCTTGGTGCAGTAGTTGCACGTTGCCTGGAAGTCCTCAAGGAATCCGGTGTCAATAGGAAAGGTGACCTTGCTGCTTTTGCCTTCATTAAGAAGTTTCATGATCCCGAGCAGCTTGCTATTCTTCCAAGAAAGGATCACACATGGGCCCCGCTGCTCAAGGACACTTTCGACTCGGCCACATTCGCCCTTGTGTCTCATCAATGTCTCGGATACCCGAAAGCCCCTGGACAAACATGCCGACTCAAGGATCGGGCTGGACAAGCGTCTAAGTCTGTTCTCGAGACCGGCTATACGTCTATAGCGCGATCAGATATGACCAGACTTTTCAAAAGCAGGGGGATGCAAGTCAATCAAAGACTGACCATGCGTGACTCATCTAGTTTCAATATTAAGCGAAGATCGTCCAGAGGCATTATACTAGGGACATGGCACGGAGGGCCTTTGCGGTACCTGCATATCCCCAGACCTTCGGAGGAGAGAGAAAGCTATCAGGGCCTTCGTGATTTCTGGTAGGAAGTGTAGGTTGGTTCGAATGCGCGAACCTCCTGAAGCGACACCTGTGACCAATGAAGATGACGCGGTCTTCAGTCGTGATCTCTCAAGCAATGACGTACTGGATGAGCCTTCTTCTCGGCCGCACCGGAATGTCAGAAGTCATTCTCCTAGTGAACCGCTGAGCACCACAAGAGCAAACCATTATTCCCAAAGAGTGTCTAGATCCTCGACAATGGACGACGCTTCTACTCTGCGTGGGGACGGCGCAGAACACGTCGATGCTGGCTCTCAAACACGCTCACCGTCAACAAAGCCCGAAAAATCGGCAGCTAACGAGGGGACCGTCTTTCAAGAAGGCAGTAACTCCCGTGTCCACAAATCTACCCAAACCGATATCCTAATCGTGCCCCAACAATTCGTAAGCACCCCGTCGCCGACCAAAAACGGCGAATTCTTATTACCGATACCTGCCAACGGCGAAAGCGGTAGCAAGTTATCGCACCACACACGCGGTTCTGGAAGTGATGCTGGAAGCGGCTCCGCACGCCACAGTCATAGAAACTCTTCGGGAAGTCATGGTGAGAGTAACGATAGCTCTTCTCACCGCCGCCGCAAGCATCGTCCGGACTTCGGTGATAGTGCTGTTGAGGAGAGCTATCGGAAAGATGAAAGCCTGGCGAGTAAATTGGGGTTCGGGGGTCTGAAACGTTGAGGGTGGATTTGTCCTCGAGACTGAAAGACTACGAGAGCTATTTCTGGTGACTATCTTTAGGAGTGATGAAGGATCCCTGAGTATCGGTCTTGGACCTGCCAAGCAGGTTGATCGAAGAGGTATGGACAGACAAAGACTATTTTAAGGGCTTTGAGATTGCTCAGACTCCCAGCCCATTCCTCGCCTCCCACGCAGAATACTTTCACTCTGACCACCTCTTCTGGGACTGAGGTGTCGGTGCTAACTCCGAATACTCCTAGGCGCCTGCTGATCGAAGCTAAAACCAATGGAACACCGCTACAGAGAACGAAGTACCCTCAGGCCAACACTCCTACCACCCCTGTTGACGTCATCTCATATGGGGGCATTGATAAGGTATGTTGGTTGTTGCTAATAGAAGGCTATCTACGGAGTACGGAAGTAGAATATGGTAGGTGCTGACTAGCGGGGCCCAGCCCTGCCAGCCCTATGAGCCGAAGATTACCAACTCCCCCCCGGAGGAGGATGTAGGTCGGCTGACCCACGCTAGAGGTCGGCCGACCATGCAAATTGTCCGCGCATGTACCTACGCTAACGCCTGAGCTTAATACATAGATTTCATGGTCGGATGAACCTCAAGTTTGCGGCTTGCGCAATACATCTACAACTACCCATTCATCATTACTTCTGATCATTGATCAATCAATCATCAATCACTGATCAATTAATAATCAATATGCCTTCAATCAGAAATGTACTATAATATTATCAGATCTATCAAATAATGTTGACTAGATCTCATTGACATTCGACAGTTTGACAGAAAAATAAGATCAGTAAATTCTCATCTATACTATAAGATTAATCTAGAATTAATTCTAGATTAATCTGAATCAATGTTGTTGTTGGGACCGTGCCTAGAATCTAACCACACTGCAGCGAGGTAGTGCGTAGCTGGATAGAATGTTTGATCAATAGAGGTAGCTATAACTAGGAAACTAAGAATACAGAAGGAAGAAGACAGTTCCGAGCTGTATCTATAGTAGGGCGAACAAAGGGGCGAAGTAGCCGGTTTGCTAGGGCTCGGATAGATGGAATGTTCCAGCATATTCCGATCCGGAACATCGTTGTTCCTTGTTCACATACCGAAATCCCTAGGGCCTATTGGCTAGGCCCTATTCAATGCCGACACGCTTCGTAACAGTTGTATTTTTGAGCAAATTTGTGAGAAAAAAGTTAATTGATCATTTATCAAAAAGTTATTAATCAATGATTAATTTGATTATGATCAAGTCAAAATAAAAGTGAATCGAATAGATTAATCGATGATTAATAATATATCATTTGTTAATTAATGTTAAATTACTAATAGAACAAAACATGAAATTTTCAGATTGTCAATTCTGTAAATCGTGATTGTTTGTTGATTAATCAGTGATTAATAAAAATATACTTACAGATTAATCAATTCTGATATTTTTAGTCTTTGCATCTTTCACATTTTTTGCATTATTTGAATATGATTACAACGAATCAGATTAATATCAGATTAATCAGGTATTAATAGATGATTAGAACTGCATGATTTTAGATTACCAATAGCTCAGGAATGCGGAATTATGCGCATGGTCGAGTGACATGCGCGGACAATTTGCATGGTCGGC
>JAABUT010000269.1_pt1 | contig 95269 bp, 96 predicted proteins | sample 5559281 | NCBI WGS metagenome assembly JAABUT01 (sample SAMN10711880, study PRJNA513359) | rock metagenome | isolation source: Antarctica rocks | place: Antarctica: Victoria Land, Ricker Hills nord | collected 2016-01-04 | reverse complement strand
TCACCCGCGAGCTGGCCGAGCAGCACTACGCCGAGCACGAGGACAAGCCGTTCTTCGGCGATCTCGTCTCCTTCATCACGTCGGGGCCGCTCGTGGCCCTCGTCCTCGCGGGGCAGGACGCGGTCCGTGCCGCCCGCCAGGTCATCGGGGCCACGGACCCGCTCGAGGCCGCGCCCGGCTCGATCCGGGGGGACTTCGCGATCGCGGTCCGCCGGAACATGGTCCACGGATCGGACTCCGCGGAGTCGGCGGAGCGCGAGGCCCGGCTGTTCTTCGCGGACCACTGATCCTCGCGTCGCGCTCGCCGCAGCGACGGGCGATCCTCGAGCAGCTCGGGGTGGAGCTCGCGGTCCGACCCGCGGACGTGGAGGAGCTCACGGAGGGCCCGCCGCTCGACGTGGCGCTGGAGAACGCCTACCGGAAGGCTGCGGCGATCCCTCGGGAGAGCATCACCGGCAAGGCCGGTGGACCGATCCTGGGTGTCGACACCCTCGTCGCGGTGGGCCGGCGGATCCTCGGCAAGCCGCGCGACGAGGGCCACGCCCGTGAGACCCTTGGCCTCCTGGCCGGTCGCGAGCACGTGGTGATCTCCGGGGTCTGCGTGATCGACTTCCGGGGGACCCGGGCGGCGGCGGCGAGCACGACGGTGCGCTTCCGCGCCGCCACGCCTGAGCTGCTCGACTGGTACCTCGCGACGGAGGAGTGGCGCGACCGCGCGGGGGGGTACGCGATCCAGGGCCGCGGCGCGGCGCTCGTGGAGCGGATCGAGGGCGACTACACCAACGTCGTCGGGCTGCCGGTGCCGGCGCTGCTCGACGTGCTGCCCGACCTGCTCGCCTTCCCGTAGGCCTCGAGGCGGGCGACGAGCGCCTTCGGCTTCTCGGCGTAGAGCCGCCCGGCGAGGGGGAGGGCCTCCGCCCAGAGCTCCTCCCGGCGGTGGGCGATGAGCTCGAGCGCCGGCGCCGGGTCGTCGGGGACGCCCTCGATCCGCTCGAGGAGTCCGGCGAGGACCATGAGGTCGTGCTCGTCGCCGAGCAGGCCCGAGAGCCGGTGGGCCTCGTCGGCCTGGGCGTCGAGGACCGCGGGCCAGAGGCCCCCGAGCAGCTCGAGCTGATACCAGGCGTCCTTCACGCGCTTGCGCAGCTCGTGCCGTGCGTCGGGGTCATTCCCCCTGAGGGCGGCTCTGAGCGCGCGCTGCCCGCGCTTCTGGCCGCGCGCCAGCCCGGCGAGCACGGGCGCGAGCCCGCCCTCCCCGTCCGGCGACCAGACCTCGATGCGTCCGCGCACGGCCGCGAGCTCCTCGGAGGCGAGCTCGGCGTGGCGCGCGAGCGCGGGTCCCGGCCCGTCGGCCTCCGCCCGCCCGTCGAGCGCCTGCTCGAAGTGCTGCCAGGAAGCCGCGGGCAGCCGGCCCACGCCCTGCGCGGCGACATCGCGCAGCAGGGCGCGGGCGACCTCGGCGTCCCGCGCCGAGGACAGCCGCCCCGCCGCGTCGCGCAGCGCCGAGAGCTCGGCGCGGACGGCCTTGCGCCCGAATGCCGCGCGCCCGAGTCGCAGCCCCGAGCGCGCCCGCTTGATGGCCTTGCGCGCCTCGTGCACCGCCTTGGCCGGATCCCCCTCGAGCTCCCGCGGCGAGAGCTTCTCCTCGGCCCTCCCGATCTGCTCGAGCACGGCCCGTCGCAGGCCCGCGACCGGCAGCTCCCACTCCTCGATCCGGAAGCTCATGGAGGCGAGGCTACCCCCCTCCGCGAAGCCCGCACCTTGCAGGGATTGTGCGAGCTGTGAACATAGGCCTGCCGCTAGAGTCAGAGCAGCGGCTTCCGCCCCTCCGCGGCCCGCTCCTCTCCCATGGGCGCCTTCTCGTACCTCACCGGCTTCGGTGGCCGTGACATGGCGGTCGATCTCGGCACCGCCAACACGCTCGTGTACGTGCGCGGGCGGGGGATCGTGCTCTCCGAGCCCTCCGTCGTGGCCATGGATCAGCGCACGGGCGAGGTCCACGCCGTGGGCATCGAGGCCAAGCGCATGCTCGGCCGTACCCCGGGCACGATCTCCGCGATCCGCCCCCTCAAGGATGGTGTCATCGCCGACTTCGAGGTCACGGAGGAGATGCTCCGCCACTTCATCCAGAAGGTGCACCAGAATCGTTGGGCGCACCCGCGCGTCGTCGTCTGCGTGCCCTCCGGGGTCACCGGGGTCGAGAAGCGCGCCGTCGAGGAGGCGTGCCTGTCCGCCGGCGCCCGCCAGGCCTACCTCATCGAGGAGCCCATGGCCGCCGCGATCGGTGCCGGCCTGCCGGTCGGCGAGCCCACGGGCTCCATGGTCGTGGACGTCGGCGGGGGCACGAGCGAGGTCGCCGTCATCTCCCTCGGCGGCATCGTCGTATCCCAGTCGATCCGCGTCGGTGGGGACGAGCTCGACGAGGCGATCATCGCTTACGTCAAGCGCGAGTACAAGCTCCTCATCGGCCAGCAGACGTCGGAGGAGGTCAAGCTCGAGATCGGCTCCGCGTTCCCGATCGCCGAGGAGGTCCAGGCCGAGATCCGCGGCCGGGACATGGTCTCCGGCCTCCCGAAGACGGTCGTGCTCACCTCCGAGGAGATCCGCTCGGCCCTCGAGGAGCCCGTCCAGCAGATCGTCGACGCCGTCAAGGAGACGCTCGACCGCACGCCGCCCGAGCTCGCGTCGGACATCATGGACCGTGGCATCATGCTGGCGGGCGGGGGCGCCCTGCTCCAGGGCCTCGACGAGCGCCTGCGCCACGAGACCCAGATGCCCGCGCACCTCGCGGAGTCCCCGCTGACCTGCGTGGCCGTCGGCTCGGGCCGGTCGCTGGAGGAGTTCGAGGCCATCCACCGCTCGAACAAGAGCCGGCAGCACCGGCGCCGCCGGTACTAGCTCCTCGGCATGCCCGATCGCAAGCAGGTCCGCCGGCGCCGCGCCGTCTTCGGGGTGCTCGTGGTGACCTCGCTGCTGCTCCTCACCGCCTACTTCGGTGAATCCGTGGGCGGCCCGTTCCACTCCGTCCAGCGCGGGGTGCTCACCGTGCTCACGCCCATCCAGGAGGGCGCCTCGCGGGCGCTCAAGCCCGTGCGCGACCTCGCCGGATGGTTCGGCGACACGTTCCACGCGAAGTCCGAGCGCGACAAGCTCGAGCAGGAGAACCAGCGGCTGACCAAGCTCGTGGTCGGCGCGGAGGCGGCGCGCAACGAGAACCGCCAGCTCCGCGGCCTCGTCAACCTCGACAACCGCGGGGAGGTGTCCTCGGCCCGGCCCGTCACGGGGCGGGTGATCGTCCGCTCGCCCACCCTCTGGTACTCGACCATCGAGGTCGACCGCGGCTCCGGCGACGGCGTTCGCGTCAACCAGCCCGTGGTCGCCGGCGCCGGCCTCGTCGGGCGGATCTCCGCGGTGACCGCGAGCTCCGCCGTCGTGACGCTCGTCACCGACCACACGAGCGGCGTGGCGGCCAAGGTCCTCGACGCGCGGGGGGACCCGGGAGTCGTCGTCCCGGAGGTCGGCAACCCGGGTCGGCTGCTCATCCAGACCCTGCCGCCCCGGTCGCCCGTGCGGGCGGGGGACGCCGTGGTCACCGCCGGCACGCGGGACGCCCGCCTGCGCTCCCTCTTCCCTCCGAACATCCCCATCGGGAGGATCTCCTCGTCGGCGCCCGGCGAGCTCGCGCTCACCCAGCAGGCGCACCTCGACCCGGTCGCCGACCTGCGCCGCCTGGACTTCGTGCAGATCCTGACCCGTCCCGCCAACACGGCCGTCACGGCCTCCACGTCGCCGTGACGCCGCTCCGCGAGAACCTCCTCCTCCGCCTCGTGCTGCTCGGCGTCGTGGTCGTCCTCGTCCAGATCACCCTCGTCTCGCAGATCGACCTCCTGGGCACGAGTGCCGACCTCCTGCCCCTCGTGGCCGCGTCGGTCGGGCTCCTCTCGGGCTCCGTGCGCGGCGCGGCATGGGGCTTCGGGGCGGGGCTCTTCGCCGACCTCGCGCTCGTCCAGGACCTCGGGGTGTCCTCGCTGCTGCTCGTCGGGGTGGGCTACGCCGCCGGGCGCCTGCGCGAGCTACGCGATCCCGCCCACGCGCTGGCGCCCCTCGCCGTGGGCGCTCTGGCGACGTTCGTCACGGCGCTGGGCCTCACGGTCATCCAGCTCTCCCTCGGCGTCGACGCGCCCGTCTCGGCCCCGCTCCTCGTGCGCGAGCTGCTGACGCTCTGCGTCGTCAACACTCTGCTCGCCCTGCCCGTCCACGGCCTCGTGCGTCGCTCGCTCGCCTTCGCCCTGCCCGACGGCGGTCGGCGACGCCGCACCCGCCGCGCCTACGGGGCCGGCGCGCTCTCGCCACTGTCCTCCTCGCGCGGATGATCCAGAACGCCGACCCCGAGCGCCGGCCGCCGATGTCGCCCCAGCTCGCCGTCCGCGTGGCGCTGCTGGGGGGTGTCGCGCTCACGCTGTTCGCCGTCGTGTTCTTCCGCCTGTGGTTCCTGCAGGTGCTCTCGGGCGACCGCTACCTGGCCCAGGCCAACGACAACCAGGAGCGGCGGGTCACGATCCAGGCCCCACGGGGGACGATCCTCGACCGCAACGGCACGGTGATGGTCGACAACCGTGCCGCGGTGGCCGTGCAGGCGATCCCGGCCAAGCTGCCCACGGGGCGCTCGAAGCGCCGCACGGAGTTCCGGCGCCTGGCCCGGGTGCTCGGCGTCTCCGCCCGCCCCGCGCGCTGCACGGTGGGACGCGACGTCGTGCGCGTCTCCGAGCTCCAGTGCGCGGTCGAGCGTCAGCACTACGCGCTGCCCTTCTCCAATGTCGTGCTCGAGCCCGACGCCACCCGCGCGCAGTTCTCCTACCTCTACGAGCACGCGCCCGAGTTCCCCGGGATCACCGCCGAGCCGTCCTACCTGCGCCGCTACCCCTACCGGGGGCTCGCCGCGCAGGTGTTCGGGACGGTGGGACAGATCTCGCAGGCCGAGCTGAAGTGGAAGCACTTCAGGGGCGTGCCCCAGGGGACCGTCGTCGGCCAGGGCGGGATCGAGTACGCCTACGACCGCTACCTGCGCGGCCAGAACGGCTTCGAGCGGATCGCCGTCGACGCGCTGGGCAACGCCAAGCGCTTCCTGCGCCGCCGCGCCTCCGAGCAGGGCCGCACCCTGCGCCTGTCGCTCGACCTCGGCCTGCAGCGCGCCGGGCAGCGCGCCCTGGCCGCGGTCAACCCGTCCTCGCTCAACGGGGCCGCGTTCGTCGCCCTGGACCCGCGCAACGGCGAGGTCCTGGCGCTCGGCTCCAACCCGACCTTCGACCCCAACGTGTTCGCGAAGCCGATCACCAAGCATCGCTACGAGGCCCTGTTCGGTCAGGCCGCGAACTACCCCCAGGTTAACCGCGCGACCTCGGGGGCGTATCCCACGGGCTCGACGTTCAAGCTCATCACCGCCACGGCGGCGGTGGAGAGCGGCACGATCACCCCGGAGACGGTGATCAACGACCCCGGCTCGGTCACGATCGGGCGCATCCGCTTCCAGAACGCGGGTGGCGCGGCGAACGGCCCCGTCTCCCTGCGGCGCGCCATCCAGGTGTCCTCCGACGTGTTCTTCTACACCCTCGGCGCGCAGATGAACTCACCCCGCCCCGCGGGCGGCCCGCTCCAGACCTGGGCCCGACGCTACGGGATCGGCCGTCCGACGGGGATCGACCTCCCGGGCGACGCCCCGGGGACCCTGCCCTCCCCGGCGTGGCGGGCGAACCGCAACGCCGAGGAGAAGCGCTGCGAGAAGCGCCGGCGGATCCCGACCTGCGGCCTCTCCGACCTGCGCCCGTGGTCCATCGGCGACAACGTGAACACCGCCGTCGGCCAGGGCGACGTCCTCGCCTCCCCGCTCCAGATGGCCGTCGCGTACTCCGCGCTGGCCAACGGCGGGCGCGTGGTGCGGCCCCACATCGGCCTCCAGGTCGAGGACACGCTCGGGAAGGTGCTCCAGCGCATCGAGCCGCGGCCCGCGCGGCGGATCCCCATCTCGGAGACCACCCGCTCGGCGATCCTCGACGGCCTGAAGGCCGCGGCGGGCTCCCCCGGGGGCACGTCGGCCGACGTCTTCGCCGGCTTCCCGCGGGCCGTCTACGGCAAGACGGGCACGGCCGAGCGCCCGGGCCAGGCCGACCAGTCCTGGTACGTCTGCTACGTCCCCGATCCCCAGCGCCCGATCCTCGTCGCGGTGACCATCGAGAAGGGCGGGTTCGGGGCGCAGGCCGCGGCGCCCGCCGCGCGCCTCATACTCTCGCACTGGTTCCACGTGAAGGCTCAACTCGTGCGTGGCTCCTCCACGACCCGCTGATTTGAGCGCCACCGCCATCCCCCGCTCCCTCCGCGACGCCGCGCGCGCGCGCAGCGTTCCCCGGCTCGGGATCGACTGGCTGCTGCTGCTCGGCGCGTTCGGCCTCGTGGCCTGCTCGCTCATCACGATCAGGGGGGCCACGCGGAACGACGTCCCCGGCGCTCCGGACTTCTACGTCCTGCGTCAGGCGATCTACGCGGGGGTGGGGCTCGTGCTCGCCGCGATCCTCACGCGACTGGACTACTCGCGCCTGCGCGACTTCAAGGTGGCGATCTTCGGCCTGCTGCTGGGGTCGAACCTCCTCGTCCTCGGCGTCGCCGGGGCCACGCGCGGGGCCAAGCGCTGGATCGACCTCCCGTTCTTCCGGGTCCAGCCCTCCGAGCTCGGCAAGGTGCTGCTCATCGTGGCGCTCGCCGCCTTCGCCACCGACGGCATCCGCCGCCTGGGCGAGACCCGGCTGACCGTGCGCCTCGTGCTGCTCGCGCTCCTGCCGGCGCTGCTCGTGGTCGCCCAGCCCGACCTGGGCACGGGGATGGTCTACCTGGCCGCCTGCGCGGGGATCCTCTTCGTCGTCGGGGTCCCGTGGAAGCACCTCGCCGCGCTGGTGGCCCTCGTCGTGGCCGTCGCCGCGCTCGTGCTCGTCGCGGCGCCGGCGGTGGGCGTCCATCCCCTGAAGCCCTACCAGGTCCAGCGGCTCACGGGCTTCCTGAACCCGAGCCACGACCCGGCCGACCAGACCTACCAGATCAACCAGTCGCGGATCGCGATGGGCGCCGGCGGCAAGACCGGCCGCGGCGTGGCGCACGCGACCCAGACGTCGGGCAACTTCCTGCCCGAGCACCACACCGACTTCGTGTTCGCGGTCGTGGGCGAGACCTACGGGTTCGCCGGCGCCGCGATCGTTCTCTCCCTCTTCGCGCTGCTGATATGGCGGGCGCTGAGGATCCTCACCATGGCCAAGAACCTGTTCGGCGCGCTCGTCGCCGGCGGCATCCTCGCGATGCTGATGTTCCAGGTCTTCGTCAACGTCGGGATGACCGTCGGCATCGCGCCGATCACGGGCGTCCCGTTGCCGCTCATGAGCTTCGGCGGCTCGTCGATGCTCACCACGTTCATGTGCCTCGGACTGCTCCAATCCATACACGTGCAGGCGCGCATCGCCGCCGCACAGAAGAGCCGGGGCCCCGTCCTATGAAAGGGATGACCTCTCTTGAGAAAGCAAGTTCTCGTCAGCGTCGACCGGGGGGAGACTCGGGTCGCCACGCTCGAGGCGCCGGGAGATCCCGGGGCCACCCACTCCGCCACCGGCCGGCGTAGGCGCCGCACCAAGACCCCGACCGCCGGCTTCTCGGTCGCCGAGCTCTATCTCGAGCGCCGCGGCGGCCGCTCCATCGTGGGCAACATCTACCTGGGCCGCGTCGACAACGTCCTCGGCGGCCTGGAGGCCGCCTTCGTCGACTTCGGCCTGGACAAGAACGGCTTCCTCCACGTCGACGACATCGTCCTGCCGGGGATCGAGGTGGCCCGCCGCGGGCGGGACTCCTCGAAGGGCCAGCGCATCACCGAGCTGCTCAAGCCGGGCCAGGAGGTCGTCGTCCAGGTCAAGAAGGACCCGCTGAAGACCAAGGGAGCGCGGCTCACGATGGAGCTGTCGATCCCCGGGCGCTACCTCGTGTACTCGCCCCAGGGCGAGGGCCTCGGCGTCTCGCGCCGGCTCGACGACTCCGAGCGCGAGCGCCTGCGCAAGGAGATCAAGGGACTCGACCTCCGCAAGGGCGGCGCGATCGTCCGCACCGCGGCCGCGGGGGCGGTGCGGGCGGACTTCGAGCGCGAGCTGCAGTACCTGTTCAAGCTCAACGATGTCCTCGCCAAGCGCGCGGAGGCCGACGCGGCGCCGGCCCTGGTCTTCCAGGAGGCCGACCTGCCCGTGCGGGTGGTGCGTGACATCTTCTCCGCGCACTTCGAGCGGGCGATCGTCGACGACCCGCTCCAGCACCACCGGCTCACCTCGTTCTTCACCCGCACGGGCCCCGAGCTGGTCGACCGGATCGAGCTCTGGGAGGAGCCCGAGCCGCTCTTCGAGCGCTTCGGGATCGACGCCGAGCTCGTCAAGGTGCTCTCGCGCCGTGTGGACCTGAGCAGCGGGGGCTATCTCATCATCGACTACGCCGAGGCCCTGACGGTCATCGACGTGAACACGGGCTCGTTCACGGGCGGCCGCGGGAAGGGCGCGCGCCTGGAGGACACGATCACGAAGGTGAACATCGAGGCCGCGGAGGAGGTCGTGCGCCAGCTGCGCCTGCGCGACATCGGCGGGATCATCGTCATCGACTTCATCGACATGGCCCGAGGGCGGAACCGGGACGCGGTCCTCAAGACCCTGCGCAAGGCCCTGGACGAGGACCGCACGAAGACGTTCGTGGTCGAGATCTCGCCGCTCGGCCTGGTCGAGATGACCCGTCAGAACGTCACCGAGGGGGTCCGGGAGATCATGACCGATCCCTGTCCCACCTGCGACGGCGAGGGCGTGATCAAGTCGACGGAGACGATCGCCATCGAGCTCGAGCGGTGGCTGCGCGACGAGCTGGCCTCCCGCAAGGGCGTCGAGGCCGTGCTCGTCCAGGTCAACCCGCGGGTTTCGGCTGAGCTGACCCGCGACGGGGCCCGCGTGTTGCGCCACCTCGAGGACGCGACTGGAATCGACGTCTACTTCGAGGGCTCCGAGGGCCTGCCGCTCGAGCACGTGAACATCACCGGGCAGGGCACGCGGGAGGAGATCGCCCAGCGCGCGCTGCCCTTCGCGGCCGGCGACGAGGTGCTCGTGCACATCGTCGAGCCCCACATGTACGAGGCCGACGACGCGGTGGCGAAGATCGACGGCTACATCGTCTCGGTGACCGGTGGGGGCCGGTTCGTGGGCGACAAGAAGCTCGTGCGGATCGACGAGGTGGGGCGCACGGCGGCGGTCGCCACGCTCGTCGGAGGGGAGGCGGAGGACGGGGCGGACTCGGTAGACTCGCCCGAAGCACGGCGCCGTGGCCGCAGAGGCGGGCGGCGCCGTTCGCGTGCGACGGCATGACCTACGCGATCATCAAGACCGGCGGCAAGCAGTACCGCGTCGAGGAGGGGCAGACCCTCCTCGTCGAGCGGCTGCGCGTGGACGTGGGGGAGGCGGCCGCCGTCCAGACGCTCCTCTCCGTCGGCGACCAGGGGCCGTCGGACGGCGGGGCCGTGAAGGCCGAGGTCGTCGGGCACGAACGCGGCCCGAAGCTCCGCGTCGTGAAGTTCAAGCCGAAGCGCGGCTACAAGCGCCGCACCGGCCACCGCCAGGATCTGACCCGGATAAGGATCACGTCGCTGGGCTCCTCCTTTGCGCGCTCCGGGGGGGAGAGCTAGATGGCCCACAAGAAGGGCCTCGGCTCCTCGCGCAACGGCCGCGACTCCAACGCCCAGCGCCTCGGCGTCAAGGTCTTCGCGGGCCAGACCGTGACGGGCGGCGAGATCATCGTCCGCCAGCGCGGCACCCGCTTCAAGCCCGGCGAGGGCGCCGGAATCGGCCGCGACGACACGATCTACGCCCGCGCCGCGGGCACCGTGGTGTTCTCGCAGGGCTGGCGCGGACGCGTCATCTCCATCGCTCCCGCCGAGTAGCGGGCGGAGATGTTCATGCGTCTGTTCTACCCCTCCTGGGCCACGGGACGGATGAGCACCTCGTTGACGTCGACGTGGGGCGGCTGGGAGACCGCGTAGAGCACCGCGCGGGCGATGTCGTCGGCTGCGAGCGCGTCGGTCGGCTTGTCGTCGAAGAACGGCGTGTCGACCATCCCCGGCTCGATGAGCGTGACGCGCACGCCCGTCCCGTTGAAGTCCTGCCGGGCGGACTCGCCCATCCCCGTCACCGCCCACTTCGTGGCCGAGTAGAGCGAGCCCGGCAGCGCGCGACGGCCGGCGACGGAGCCCGTGAGCAGCAGGTGGCCCCGGGACTCCCGCAGGGCGGGGGCGGCCGCGCGGATCGTGTAGGCCGCGCCGAGGACGTTGGTCAGGACCATCTGGCGCCACTCCTCCGGATCGCCCTTCTCGAAGCCGCGCGGACCGCCGAAGCCCGCGTTGGCGAAGGCGACGTCGACGCGCCCGAAGGCGTCGCGGGCGCGCTGCACCAGCGCCTCCTGCTGGCCGAAGTCGGTGACGTCGCAGGCGACGGCGAGGGCGCGCTCGTCGCCGCCGAGCTCGGCGGCGAGACCCGCGAGCCTGTCCTCGGAGCGGGCCGCGAGGACGAGGCGGTAGCCGGCCTGCGCGGCGTGCCGGGCGGTCGCCGCGCCGATGCCGCTCGAGGCGCCGGTGATGAGGAAGACGGGGTCGTCGGGCATGGGATGGTGGGCTCCTTAGGCTTCGATGGGAACGGACGATGCTCACGGACCACGCGAAGATCCACGTCTCGGCCGGCGGCGGAGGGGACGGGTGCCTCTCCTTCCGGCGGGAGGCACATGTGCCCAAGGGCGGCCCCGACGGGGGGGACGGCGGTCGTGGCGGCGACGTCGTGCTCGAGGCCGACGACGCCCTCCGCGATCTTGCCCCCTTCCGGCGCCGAGCGCACTTCAAGGCGCGACGTGGCGCGCACGGCCAGGGCGCCCAACGCCACGGGGCCAACGGCGAGGAGCTCGTGGTGCGGGTCCCGCCGGGGACGGTGGCGACCCTCGCGGACTGGACGACATGGGACCTCGTCGCGCCGGGTCAGCGCGTCGTGGTGGCCCGCGGCGGCTCGGGCGGACGGGGCAACCGGCGCTTCAAGTCCTCCACGCGCCAGGCGCCGCGGTTCTCCGAGCGCGGGCTGGAGGGGGGCGAGGACTGGGTCGACCTGCGGCTCAAGCTCCTGGCCGACGTGGGGCTGGTGGGGCTCCCGAACGCCGGGAAGTCGTCCCTGCTCGCACGCATGACCCGCGCGGCGCCCAAGGTCGCCGACTACCCGTTCACGACGCTCGAGCCCGTGCTCGGGACCCTCGAGGCCGACGACCGCCAGCTCGTCCTCGCCGACATCCCCGGGCTGATCGAGGGCGCGAGCGGTGGCGCCGGCCTGGGGCACGAGTTCCTCGCCCACGTCGAGCGCTGCCGGCTGCTCGTGCACGTGCTCGATCTCGCCCCGCTGGACGGGTCCACGCCGGCCGAGAACTTCGACCTCGTGGAGCGCGAGCTCGCTCTGCACGACCCGCGTCTCGCCGCCCTGCCCCGGGTGGTCGCGCTGTCCAAGGCGGACCTCGTGGTGGAGGAGGAGGCCGAGCGCGCGGCGGCGGAGTGGCGCCAGCGCGTGGACGAGGTGATCGTCACCTCCTCGGCGACGGGGTTCGGCACCGATGTCCTGGCCAAGCTCCTGCTGGAGCGGGTGCCGCTCGCCGGGCCGGCGGCGGTGGAGCTCGTCGAGGAGCCGCTCGCCGAGCACCTCGTCTTCCGCCCCGCCGAGGACCGTGGCTTCCGCGTGGAGCGGGCGGGCGAGAGGGTGTTCCGGGTCGTGGGCGCCCAGACCGACCGACTGGTGGCGCGGTTCGACCTCGAGAACCCCGACGCCCTGGACCATCTCGAGGGCCGCCTCCGCCGGCTGGGGGTCGTGCGGGCGCTCGAGGCCGCGGGGTGGGAGCCCGGCGACGACGTGGAGATCGGCGGCGTGGAGTTCGAGCTCGATCCGGCATGAGCGTGGTGGTGGTCAAGCTCGGCTCGAGCGTCGTGGCCGACGAAGCGGGCATGGTCCGGGAGGACGTTCTCGCGGGCGTCTGCGATGAGGTAGCGCGACTGCACGCGGCCGGCCGCGACGTCGTCCTCGTGACCTCGGGGGCGATCGCCGTGGGGATGCGGGTGCTCGGGCTGCCCGTGCGCCCGCGCGCCGTGGACGAGCTCCAGGCCGCGAGCGCGGTGGGGCAGGGCGGGCTCTACGGGACCTACGAGGAGCTGCTGCGCGCGCGGGGCCTCCGGGCGGCGCAGGTGCTCCTCACGTTCTTCGACATGAGCGCGCGGCTGCACTACGTCAACGCCCGGTCGACGCTCTCGCGGCTGCTGGCGTGGCGGGTGGTCCCGGTCGTGAACGAGAACGACACGACGACGACCGACGAGATCTCCTTCGGCGACAACGACTTCCTCGCCGCCCAGGTGGCGATCCTCCTCGGGGCCGAGCTGCTCGTCCTGCTGACCTCCACGGACGGGCTCTTCACCGCCGATCCCCGCGCGGACCCGGGGGCCGAGCGGGTCCGCGAGGTGCGCGATCCGGTGGAGATCGAGGCGCTGCGGATCGGCCGCTCGACCTCGCCACTGGGCTCGGGAGGAATGCGCTCGAAGGTGGTGGCCGCCGAGATGGCGACCGCCGCGGGGATCCCGGCCGTGGTCGGGCCGGGGTTCCGGGCCGGCGTGATCGCCGCCGCGGTGGCCGGAGAGGACGTGGGGACGCGCTTCCACGCCCGGGCCGCGCGCTTCTCGTCGTTCAAGCTGTGGCTGAAGTACGCGAAGCCGAGCCGCGGGACGGTGCGCGTGGACGGCGGCGCGGCGCGGGCCCTGCGCGACGGGGGAACGAGCCTGCTGCCGGTGGGCATCGTGGAGGTGGCGGGGTCCTTTGACGCCGGTGACGCGGTGGAGGTCCTCACCGACGGGGACACGATCGGGAAGGGGATCTCGAACTTCTCCTCCGAGGAGCTGCGGCGGGTGGCCGGCCTGAAGACCCCGCAGGTACGCGAGCTGCTCGGCCAGGCGAGCGAGGAGGCGGTGCACCGCGACTACTTCGTGCTCGCGTGATCCGAGTCGCCGGGGTGAGTGAGCTCGTGCTCGAGGTCGAGGAGCTCGAGCGGGCGGAGGCGTTCTATTCCGGGGTGCTCGGGTTCCCGGTGGTCGAGCGCTGGCCACATCGGGAGGCGATCTGGGTCATGGCGGGCGCGCGAACGCGGATCGGGCTCTGGCGCCCGCAGGTGGGGCTCGCGGGTGGCCGGGGCGGGGCCCACGTGCACTTCGCAATGAAGATCGCCGACGAGGACTACGCGGGGGCGCTGGCGCATATTCGGGGGCACGGGTACGAAGTCGGGGAGCGGGACTTCGGCGATGAGGGCCGGGCCATGTACGTCCACGATCCCGACGGCCATCTCGTCGAGCTGTGGACTTGGGACGTCGCGCGGCACCTGGAGTAGCCTCCGCCACATGGCCGTGGCCGAGCGCACCGTCACCGATACGTGCCTCGCCGCGCGCGCTGCGGCGCGTCTGCTGGCGGGGATGGGCTCGAAGGTCAAGGACGCGGCGCTGCTCGGAATCGCCTCCGCCCTGGAGGCCCGCACGCCGGAGATCCTCGAGGCCAACGCACGTGACGTGGAGGGCGGGCGGGTGGCCGGGCTCTCCCCGGCGCTGCTCGACCGGCTCACGCTCGATCGGGCGCGGGTTCGCGCGATGGCCGAGGGCGCCCGGGCGATCGCCGCGCTGCGCGATCCGGTGGGCGAGGTGGTCGAGGGGTTCCGGCTTCCCAACGGGCTCGACGTGCGCAAGGTGCGCGTGCCGCTTGGGGTGGTCGCGGTGGTCTACGAGGCGCGGCCGAACGTGACGATCGACGCCGCCGCCCTGGCGCTGAAGTCGGGGAACGCCGTGGTGCTGCGCGGGTCGTCCTCGGCTGTGCACTCCAACGCGGTGCTCGCCGCCGTCGCGGCGCAGGCGGCGGAGGAGGCGGGCGTCCCCGCGGGGGCGCTGGCCCTCGTGGCCGGCGGCGGCCGGGAGGAGCTCGCCGAGCTCGCGACCCAGACGGGGGTGGTCGACCTGATCATCCCGCGCGGGGGCGAGGGGCTGAAGGCGGCCCTCTCCGCGGTGGCCACGGTGCCGGTGATCTATGCGGCCTCGGGGAACTGCCACGTGTACGTCGACGCCACCGCCGACCTCGAGGCGGCCACCGCGATCGCGGTCAACGCCAAGGTCCAGCGGCCGGGGATGTGCAACGCGGCGGAGACCCTGCTCGTGCACCGCGACATCGCGCCGGAGTTCCTCCCGCGCGCGCTGGCCGCGCTGGCCGACGAGGGCGTCGAGCTGCGCGGGGACGACACCACGCGGGCGCTCGCGGGGGACGTCGACGTGCGCGCGGCGGACGCGGCGGACTGGGCGACGGAGTTCCTCGCGCTCGTCCTCGCCGTCCGGGTGGTCGACTCACTCGAAGAGGCGATCGAGCACGTGACCGCCTACGGCTCCGGGCACTCGGAGGCGATCGTCACGCGCGACACCGCGGCGGCGCGGGCGTTCTCGCTGGGCGTCGACGCCGCCTGCGTCTACGTGAACGCCTCGACGCGCTTCACGGACGGGGGCGAGTTCGGGATGGGCGCCGAGATCGGCAACTCCACCCAGAAGCTGCACGCGCGCGGCCCGATCGGGCTGCGGGAGCTGTGCACGACGAAGTACCTCGTCGAGGGCGACGGGCACGTCCGCCCGTAGCTCGGGGCGGGTGGACCCGACCCGGGTCGGGATCCTCGGCGGGACGTTCAACCCGCCGCACATCGCCCATCTCGTCGCCGCGGCGGAGGCGCGGGCCCAGCTCGGGCTCACGCGGGTGCTGCTGTTGCCGGTCGCGGTCCCGCCCCACAAGGAGGCCGAGCGCGATCCGGGCGCGGAGGAGCGGTGGGAGCTCTGCCGGGCCGCGGCGGCGGGGGTGGAATGGCTCGAGGTCTCGCGCCTCGAGCTCGACCGGGGTGGGCCGTCGTACACCGTCGATACGCTGACGGAGCTGCATGAGCGCTCCCCGGAGGACGATCTGACCTTCATCGTGGGCGGCGACATGGCGCTCGACCTCCCGCGCTGGCGCGAGCCCCGCGAGGTCCTCCGCCTCGCCCGCCTGGGCGTCGCCGAGCGCGCCGAGGTCTCGTCGGACCGGATCGTGTCCGCGCTGGCCGGGCTCGGGGCGGAGGATCGCGTCGACTTCTTCGCGATGCCGCGCCTTGACGTGTCCTCGAGCGACGTGCGCGACCGGGTCGCGTCCGGCCGGCCGGTGCGCTGGCTCGTGCCCGACGCGGTGGCGGAGCGCATTGCGGCGCGGGGGCTGTACACGTGAGCCCCGAGGAGCTCTCCCGCGTGGTCGCCGGCTACGCCGCCGACAAGAAGGCTCAGGACATCCTCGAGCTCGACCTCCGCGGGGTCCTCGGCTACACGGACGCCTTCCTGATCTGCACTGGCAACACCGAGCGCCAGACCAAGGCGATCCACGACGGGATCCTCGAGGGGATGAAGCGCGGCCACGACGTCCGCCCCCGCCGCGTCGAGGGCCTCCCCGAGGCGACGTGGATCCTCATGGACTACCTCGACGTCATCGTCCACGTCTTCACGCCCGACGCCCGCGCGTTCTATCGCCTCGAGCACCTGTGGGGGGAGGCCCCGGCGCGGGCGGTGGGGGCGTAAACGCCCCGTCCGGTCCACGTGCAAACGTGTGTTCGTGCTGACGACGAGCGAGAAGGGTGGCGTAGCGGAGCTGAAGATCGCCGCGCTGGCCGCCGACCTGGGCGTGCCGGTGCTGCGCCCGATGACCGAGCAGCTGCGCTACGACCTCGCGTTCGACTGGGGCGGTCGCGTCTGGCGGGTGCAGTGCAAATGGGGTTCGCTCGCGAACGAGGGAGCCGTGGTCGCCGCTCATCTCGGCGGCAGCTACCACAGCCCTCGCGGGTACGTTCGAAGCTCCTACTCCGCCGACGAGGTCGACCTCGTCGCGGTCTGGTGCGCCGAGATCGAGCGTGGGTTCCTGCTGCCAATCGAGCTCGTCGCCGGACGATGCTACGTCTATCTGCGCCTCACCCCTCCGCGGAACGGGCAGCGCGCATGCGTTAACCTTGCGTCCGATTCCGACTTCATTGGGGCTGTAGCTCAGCTGGAAGAGCGCCGCCATGGCATGGCGGAGGCCAGGGGTTCGAGCCCCCTCAGCTCCACTTCCTCGGCGACCGCGAGCGTCATCGGCTCGCACGAGTTCCGTGAGCACTTCGGCTGGTACCTCGAGCGCGCGGCGGCGGGCGACCAGTTCCACATCACCCGGCACGGCCGGGCCTTCGCCACCCTCTCGCGATCGCAGGGCGCGTGAGCCTGGCGTCGGATGGTGCCAGCGTGCTGGTTCCACAAAGGTGAGCGGCGCCGTCCTCCTGGCGAACACGGCGGCCACGCTGGAACGCGACTTGTCCATGGCGCGGACCTTGCTGCGTGGCTCGGACCGACGTGTTACGATATATCGCGTAAGCAACGAAAGGAGGAAGCGACATGCACGCTTCCTACGCGATCCATCCACTCGAGGACCGGCTGCGTGAGTGCTTCGGATCCGGCCCCGAAACCGACGGCGGCTGCCGGCACATGCACGCCGAGGGCTCACGTGGCCCAGGCCGGCGGGGCCGGCACGGCCCGCCTCACGGGGGGTTCCCCGGCTTCCTCGGACGCGGCCCCCGGGCCGCGCGGGGCGACGTCCGCGCGGGCATCCTCGCGCTGCTCGCCGAGGAGCCGATGCACGGCTACCAGATCATGCAGGAGCTCGCCGAGCGCTCCGGCGGCGTCTGGCGGCCCAGCCCGGGCTCGATCTACCCGACGCTCCAGCTCCTCCAGGACGAGGGCCTCGTCTCCGGCCAGGAGCGCGAGGGGGGCCGCAGGCTGTTCGAGCTCACCGACGCCGGCCGCGAGGCCGTCACGGCGGGCGCGGGCCAGCGCGCGCCCTGGGAGGCCGTCGGCGACGAGGGCGACACCGGAGCGCTCGAGCTCCGGGACCTCCTCGGCCAGGTCGCCGCGGCGGCCCGGCAGGTCGTCCGCGCCGGCGAGGCGCCGCAGATCGCCCAGGCGAAGGAGATCCTGCGCGAGGCGCGTCAGCGCCTCTACCGCGCGCTCGCCGACGACGACGAGCCGCGGTCGCAGGCCTAGTAGGCGCCGAGCCTAGGAGCGGCGGGGGAGGAACTCGGGGACCTCGAGGTCCTCACCCTCCTCCGCGCTCCGCGGGCCGACCCGCCGCCGGGAGCTTCCGGAGGCAGCGGGCTCGGGCTCGACCCGGTCGAGCTCGGCCGTGAGCGCCTGGTGGGCGCGTGCGACGTCGTCCAGCAGGCGCTCGGCGTTGGCGCGCAGGGAGCTTGAAAGCTGGTGGAGGTTCGCCCCCAGCTCCGTGCCCTCGGCGCGCACGTCGTCGGCGGCCGCCCGCGCGGAGATGAGCATCGCCTGTGCCTCCCGCCGGGTGCGCTCGCGCTGCTCGGAGGTGTCAGCCGTCGCCTCGGCCCGCAGGCGGTCCGCCTCCTCCTGGGCGCTCGCCACGGTCTCCAGCGCCTCGCCGGCCGCCCGGCTGCGCTCGGCCTTGGCCTCCTCCGTCGCCCGGGCGCGCAGCGCGGCGGCCTCGGCCCGGGCGTCGGCTACGAGCTCGCGCGCCTCGGCCTCGGCGGCGCGGATGCGGTTGTCGGCCGCCCGGTCGCCCTCGGCGATGCGGTCGTGCATGCGCTGCTCGCCCTCGGCGCGCATGCGCTCGGCCGCCTGCTCGGCGGCGGCGACGATCGCTCCCACCCGATCTGCGGTCCGCTCGGCGCTCATGGCGCGATCCTAGGCGGCACCCCGGATCCACCCGCGACCGGCTCCCGGCCTGGTGGCGGCGGTGGTCACCGCCGCCCGGCGTGCGCTCGAGGAGGCTCCTGCGCTCCCAGTGGGGCTCCACCCCCCCGTCCGACGGCCACCACGCCAGAGGCCAACTACGCTTCCCCCGCCGTGGCCCCCGACCGCTACACCCCCCGCGAGATCGAGCGGCGCTGGCAGGAGGTCTGGGCCGAGGAGAAGACCTGGGAGGTCCCGAACGAGGGCGTCGATCCCGCCCGCTCCTCCTACGTGCTCGAGATGCTCCCGTACCCGAGCGGCGAGCCCCACGTCGGCCATCTGAAGAACTACTCCGTCGGCGACGCCGTCGCGCACTTCCGCCGGCGCAACGGCCAGACCGTCCTGCACCCGATGGGCTACGACGCGTTCGGCCTGCCCGCCGAGAACCACGCGATCAAGACCGGTGAGCATCCCCGCGCCTCGACCGAGAAGTCCATCGCCGAGTTCCAGCGCCAGTTCCGCGACTGGGGCATCTCGATCGACTGGAGCCGCGAGCTCGCCACCTGCGAGCCCGAGTACTACCGCTGGACCCAGTGGATCTTCCTCGCGCTCTACGAGCGCGGGCTGGCCTACCGCAGGGAGGCGGCGGTCAACTGGTGCCCGAACGACGCCACCGTCCTGGCCAACGAGCAGGTGATCGACGGGCGCTGCGAGCGCTGCGGGCACGAGGTCGAGGTCCGCCAGCTCGAGCAGTGGTTCCTGCGGATCACGGACTACGCCGACCGCCTCCTCGACGACCTCTCGGAGATCCGCTGGCCCGAGCACGTCAAGGCGATGCAGCGCAACTGGATCGGTCGCTCGGAGGGTGCGGAGGTCGCCTTCCGCTGCGAGTCGCTCGGCGTCGAGTACCCCGTCTTCACCACCCGCCCGGACACGCTGTTCGGCGCGACGTTCTTCGTGCTCGCGCCCGAGCACCCCGACGTGGAGCGGATCGCCGCTCGGACGGGCCAGGAGGACGCCGTGCGCGCGTACGTCGCGGGGGCGATGGCGGAGTCCGCCGAGGAGCGCGGCGACGTCGAGAAGCCCAAGACGGGCGTGTTCCTCGGGCGCACGGTGACCAACCCGGTCAACGGCGAGGAGCTTCCGATGTACGTCGCCGACTACGTCCTCATGGAGTACGGGACGGGGGCGATCATGGCCGTCCCCGGGCACGACGCGCGCGACTTCGCGTTCGCGCAGGCCTTCGACCTTCCGATCAAGCGCGTGGTGGGTGGGGGGGAGGAGCTCCCGTACACCGGGGACGGGTCGATCGTCAACTCGCATCCCGACTTCGATGGGCTCCAGAACCGCGACGCGCTCGAGAAGATCGTCGCCTGGTTGGACCGCGAGGGCCGCGGGCACGCGACGGTCTCCTACCGGCTGCGCGACTGGCTGATCTCGCGCCAGCGCTACTGGGGCTGCCCGATCCCCGTCGTCTACTGCTCGCGGGAGTGCGGTGCCGTCCCCGTGCCCATCGCCGACCTCCCCGTCGTGCTGCCCGATGTCGAGGACTACGCGCCGCGCGGGCGCTCGCCGCTCGCGGCCGCCCAGGACTGGGTGCGGACGACCTGCCCGCGCTGCGGCGCCGAGGGCCGGCGCGAGACCGACACGATGGACACCTTCGTCGACTCCTCGTGGTACTTCCTGCGCTACTGCGACGCGCGCAACGACGCCGCCGCGTGGGATCCCGCCGTGCTCGCGCGCTGGATGCCCGTCGACCAGTACATCGGCGGGGTGGAGCACGCGATCCTCCACCTCATGTACGCGCGCTTCTTCTGCAAGGCGCTGTCGGACATCGGGCTGATGGACGTGCAGGAGCCGTTCTCGGCGCTCTTCACCCAGGGGATGATCACCCGCGACGGGGCGAAGATGTCCAAGTCGAAGGGGAACGTCGTGTCCCCGCGGGAGATCGTCGAGCGGCTGGGCGCGGACACGGCGCGGACGTACATCCTCTTCATCGGACCGCCCGACTCCGACGTGGACTGGTCGGACTCGGGCGCCGAGGGCGTGCACCGCTTCCTCGCGCGGCTGTGGCGGGGTGGAGTGGAGGTCGCGGCGCTGCCCGCGGAGGAGGCGCCCATCACCCCGGAGGGGCCCGATCTCGTCCTGCTGCGCGCCGCGCACCGGGCGATGGAGAAGGTCACGGGCGACATGGGGCGCTTCGCCTTCAACACCGCGATCTCGGCGGTGATGGAGCTCGTCAACGAGGGCTCGCGGCTGCGCGACGAGGCGGGCCCTGGGGCGCGACGCTTCGCCTTCGCCACGGCGGCATCGCTGGTCTTCCCGTTTGCCCCCCACGTCGGGGCGGAGGTCTTCGAGCTGCTCACGGGGCGGCGGGTGTGGGAGGAGGAGTGGCCCGAGGCGGACCCGGTGTTCCTGGAGACCGACACCTTCGAGCTCGTCTGCCAGATCAACGGGAAGGTCCGCGACCGGGTGGCGGCGCCCGCGGAAGCTTCGCGCGACGAGCTCGAGGCGCTGTGCCGAGAGGCGCCGAACGTGCGCGCGCACCTGGACGGGGGCGACGTCGCCAAGGTGATCGTCGTGCCGCGCAAGCTCGTGAACTTCGTCGTCCGGTAGGTCGGGACGGCGGGGGCGGCGCTGATCGGGTAGCGTCGCGCGGCCGGTGGCCCGCACGCTCCTCGTCACCGCGACCCTCGCCCTCGTGTCCGTGGCGACGCCGGCGGTCGCCGGGGCGCAGGCCTCGACGCCGCGCCGCCCGGCTCGCGCGGCGGCTCCGGCCGCCTCCGCGCCGCTCCCCTCCCTCCGCGGGCCGCGCGAGGTGGCCCTCGGCGGGCTCCTCGAGCTGCACGGCGGCGCGGCGCGGGGCGAGGCCGTGCGCGTCGAGCGGCGGCTGGGCGATCGGTGGCGGACGGTGGGGCGCGGCCGGGCGAGCGCGGCCGCCCGGTTCCGCGTGCGCTTCCGCGCTCCGGGCCGGTCGGGACGGCTGACGCTCCGCGCCCGGGCCGGGGACGGCGCGCCGTCACGTCTCCTGCGTGTCGGGGTCCGGCCGCTCGTCCTCGCCGTGGTGGGCGACGTCAACCTCGGTGACCTCCCCGGCGCCTACATCGCGCGCTTCGGTCCCGGCTATCCGTGGGGCTCGGTCGGCCCGGTGCTGCGCCGGGCGGACCTCGCGTTCGCGAACCTCGAGTGCGCGGTCTCCCGGTACGGGCGGCGGGTCCACAAGCGCTTCACCTTCCGGGGACGGCCGTTCGCGCTGCGCGGCGCGCGGCGCGCCGGCGGCCTCGACGTGGTGAACCTCGCGAACAACCACTCGGGGGACTTCGGGCCGGGCGCCCTGCGCGACACCCTCCACTGAACCCACCGCTTCGGTATCGCCGCGGTGGGGGCGGGCCGGGACGCCGCGGGCGCCGCCCGGCCGGTCGTGGTGCGCCGGCTCGGGCTGCGGATCGCCTTCGTCGGCTTCTCGGACATCCTCCCGTACTCGTTCCGGGCCGGCCGCGGCCGGGCGGGGACGCAGTTCGCCTCCTTCGGGGCGATCCGCTCCGGCGTCCGCCGCGCCCGCCGGCACGCCGACGTCGTCGTGGCGACCTTCCACTGGGGCGTCGAGCGCTCGCTGGTCCCGACTTCGCGCCAGCGCGCCTTCGCCGATGCCGCGCTGCGGGCCGGGGCGACCGCCGTGATCGGCGCGCATCCCCACGTGTTGCAGCCGATCCGGCGCTCGGGTTCACGGCTGGTCGCCTACTCGCTGGGCAACTTCGTCTTCGGCGCCGTGTCCGCGCCCACCGCGCGGACCGGGATCCTCCTCGTCCGCCTCGCTCACCGCGGCGTGGTCGGGACCCGCTTCCGGGCGGCGCGGATCGTCGCGACCCGGCCCGTCTTGCGCTAGCTCCGGCGCGCACCTGGCGCAGCATCGTCACGAAGCGCGCGTCCTCCGTGCGCGGCGGCGATCTAGCGTCGCAAGCACGATGGTCGACGCGCAGAAGGTCCAGTGGGCGGGGTACGCGGTGGCCGCGGTCCTCGTGGTCGTGCTCGGGGCCACGTACCTCAGGTCCGGAGGCGGAGGGACGGCCGGGGGCGCGGGCCCGGGCGCCTCCCGGACCGCGCCGGTCAAGGTGACCCAGGGCGGCGGAGCGGACGCGGTGGTCGACGTCACCGGCGCCGTCCGGAGGCCCGGTGTGTACCGCTTGCCCTCCGACCGGCGCGTGCAGGACGCGGTGCGCCGGGCGGGTGGGCCGACGCGGCGCGCCGAGCTCGCGGCGGTGAACCTCGCGGCCCGGCTCACCGACGGGGCGCAGATCCTCGTTCCGGTCCGGGCCGTCGCCGGCGGGGGAGGGGTCGCGGCCGCGAGCGGGACGGCGGTCACGCCGGCCGGTCCGGTCAACCTTAATAGCGCGACCCCGGAGCAGCTCGACGGCCTCGACGGCATCGGGCCCACCACCGCCCAGAAGATCGTCGAGTACCGCAAGGAGCACGGGGGCTTCGGCTCCCTCCAGGATCTCGACCGCATTCCGGGAATCGGGCCGAAGCGCCTCGCCGCGCTCAAGGGCAAGGTCACGCCCTGAACGCGCGGGCGCTCGTCTCGAGGTCCCTCGGCGCCCTGCGGGCACGGCCGCGACACCTCCTGCTGTGGGCGCTGGTGGCCGGGCTGCTCGCCGCGTCCTTCGGCCCCCCGGTTGCGCTGCTCGTCGCGACCGGAGCGGCGCTGCTCGGCGGCCGGGCGGCGCTCGCGCTCGCTGCGGCCCTCGCCGTCCTCGCCGGAGCGTCGCTCGGCGGTGCCCGTCTCGACGCGCTCCACGCCACCGCCCTGGGTCCCGCCTTCGGTCACGAGGTGACCGTTCGCGGGGTGGCCCTCGAGCCCCCACGCCCACGGACGTTCGGCGGTCACACCGCGCTCGTCCGGCTCGCCAGTGGTCGGGGGAGGGGGGAGCGGGTCGCGGTGCAGACGCGCGCAGCGGGCGGCTGGCGAGCGCGGTCGACGGCGAGCGGGGGCGCGGCGGCGAGCGGGGGACCCGGACGCCGAGGACCACCCCCCTCCGAGAGCGCTTCGCGCGAGGGGTGGCCGGTACGGGCCGTGGGGGCGCAGGTGAGGATCTCCGGGCTGCTGCGCAGGCTGCGCGACAAGGAGGCCTGGCTCGGCCGCCGGGGGGCGCACGCGGTGCTCGTCGCGGATGCCATCCAGCCCACGGGCCGGCGCCGGGGCGGCGTCCCCGGCGCGGTGGACCGGCTCCGGGAGCGGGCGGAGGACGCGCTCGCCGGGCGACTCCCCACGCGCGAGGGGGCGCTGCTGCGCGGGATGGTCCTCGGCGAGGACGATGCTCTCCCGGCGGAGGTCCGCGACGACTTCCGCGCCGCCGGGCTGTCGCACATCGTCGCCGCCTCGGGGCAGAACATCGTCCTGCTCGGGGCGCTGGCGCTCCCGCTGCTCGCCCTGATGGGCCTGGGCCTCCGTGCCCGTCTCGGCGCCCTGCTCGGGCTCACCGCCCTCTACGTCCCGCTCGCGGGGGGAGGGCCGTCGATCCAGCGCGCGGGGATCATGGGTGCGGCGGGGGTCGCCGCCATGCTCGCCGGCCGTCCCGCCCAGCGGTTCTACGCCCTGGGCCTCGCCGCCGCGGTGACCCTCGCGCTCAACCCGGCGAGCGCCGGCGACCCGGGCTGGCAGCTCTCCTTCGCCGCCGTCGTGGCCATCTTCCTCCTCGCGCCGCGGCTGGCGGCCGGCCTGTCGGACCGCCGCGTCCCCGGTCCCCTCGCGGAGGCAGCCGGGCTCACGGCGGCGGCGACCCTGGGGACCGCCCCGCTGCTCGCGCTGCACTTCGAGCGCCTCTCGCTCGTCTCCCTGCCGGTGAACGTCCTCGCCGCCCCCGTCGTCGCGCTCGCGATGTGGGTGGGCTTCGCGGCGGGGGCGGTGGCGCAGCTCGCGCCCGCGGCCGGGGCGCTGCTCGCGCTCCCCGCCGCGCCGCTGCTCGGCTTCCTCACCGGGCTGGCGCACGCGGCCGCGAGGCTGCCGCACGCCCAGCTCGGCCTCCACCTCGGCGTCCTGGCGCTCCTCGGCGTCTACGCGCTCGGCGCCGTCGTCGTCCTGCTCCCGCGCGCCCGGCGGCCCGCGCTGGCCGCGAGCGCCCTGGCCGTCCTTGCCGCCCTGGCGTGGCCGGCGGTCGCCGCGCCGTCCCCGCCCGCGGAGCCCCGCGCGCTGTTCCTCGACATCGGTCAGGGCGACGCGACCCTGCTCCAGGCCGGCCCGCACGCCGTCCTCGTCGACGCCGGGCCGCCCGACGGCCCCATCCTCGCCCGGCTGCGCGACGCGGGGGTCACGCGGCTCGACCTCGCGGTGATCACGCACGCCCAGGCCGACCACGAGGGCGGGATGGGACCCGTGCTGCGGACGCTCCCGGTGGGGGCGCTGCTCGACGGCGGCGCCGGCGCACGCACCCCCGAGCATCGGGGGCTCGCCGCCCTCGCCGCCACCCGGCATGTGCCGCAGCTCATCCCGGACGCCGGGCAGGTTCTCATCGCCGGCCCCATCCGCCTGCGGATCCTCTCGCCCGAGGCCGAGCCCGCGGCGCTCCATGCCGGGGAGGACCCCAACCTGCGCGCGGTCGTCGCCGAGGGAATGCTGCCCGGCCTGCGCGTCCTGCTCACCGCCGACGCGGAGTCCGACGTCACCCTGCCCCTCCCGCTCGAGCCCGTCGACGTGCTCAAGGTCGCCCACCACGGCTCGGACGATCCCGGCCTGCCCGAGCTGCTCACCCGTCTCCGTCCTCGCGAGGCCGTGATCGAGGTCGGCGCGCACAACTCCTACGGCCACCCGACCCCCTCCACCCTCACAGCTCTACACGCGGCCGGTGTACCCGTCATGCGCACCGACGAGGACGGGACCGTGGAGGTACGCGGTCGGGCTTCGCCGAGCGGTGCCCGCCTCCGGCACCCCTAGCCTCCACCCGTGGCCGAGCTCAAGCGGGCCTACCTCTTCCACGGCGACGATCACGTGCGGATCGGCGAGCGCCGCGCCGGCCTGCGGGTCCTGGCCGAGCGCGAGAGCGGAGCGGCCGGTCTCGAGATCCTCGAGGGCGACGGCGCCACCGCCGACGCCGCGCTCGGCGCCCTCTCGGCGCTCACCTTCGCCCTCGGGCGGCGCTTCGTCGTCGTCGACGGGGTCGAGCGCTGGACCGCGGCCGACGCCGACCGCGTCGCCTCCGCCCTCGCCACGCTCACCGACGACATCACCGTCGCCTTCTTCGCTCGCGAGGAGGGCCGTGCGAAGGTGCCCAAGAAGCTCGCCGACGCGATCATCGCCGCCGGCGGGGACGTCCGCGAGGAGGCCATGGTAAAGCCCTGGGAGCTGCCGAAGTGGGTAGCCGCGCGTGCCCGCGAGCTCGGCCTCACCGTCGAGCCCGGGGCGGCGAAGGCGCTCGTGGCCCACGTCGGTGAGCGCCAGGCGCGCCTCGTCCGGGAGCTCGAGAAGCTCGCACTCGCCCTGCCCGCGGGCGGCACGGTCACCCCCGAGCTCGTCGACGAGCTCAGCGCACCCTCGGCCGAGCGCAAGGCGTGGACGCTCGCCGACGCCCTCGTGGCGGGGGACGGCGCCGCCGCCCTGCGCGCCTACCTCGACCTCCGCGCCCAGGGCGAGCGGCTGCCCGGGTTGATCTACCAGATGGTCCGCCGGCTGCGGGACGCCCTCGGCGCCGCCACGCGTCTCGAGGCGGGGGAGGCGCCCGCGCAGGTCAAGCGTTCGCTGCGCATGCCCCCCCGCGCGGCCGAGCGCTTCCTCGCCGACGTCCGGCGGACGGACTCGGCCACCCTCCGCGACGCACTGACGACCATCGCCGACCTCGAACTCGCCTCCCGCGGCGGGGGCGCCGGGGTCCTCGCCGAGGACACGCGCGCGGTGCGCGCCCTGGCGGACATCGCCGCGTGAGACCAGGTGGGCGCCCGCCGCTCACCGGCCGGGTGCTCTCGCTCCAGGTTGGTCGCCCGACCGACCTGCCCCGGGAGGAGCGCTAGGAGAAGGCGCCGGCCTGCATCCGCGCGGCGCGGGACTTCTTCCGGGCGCCCGTGTTGCGGTGCATCGCGCCCGACCGGACGGCCTTGTCGATCGTCGAGACGAGCTCGCGGTGCTCGACGTCCGTCATGGCCTGATCGCCCGCGGACACGGCGCCCTCGAGCCGACGGAAGTACGTCCGCACGCGCGAGGTGTAACGGCGGTTCTCGAGCCGCTCGCGCTCCGTACGCAGGATGCGCTTCTTCTGGGAGGCGATGTTGGCCACAGACGGGCTTACCATAGCGCCCGCGTGACCACATCCAGCGCCGCCCAGATGCCCGCGCCACGGGCGCGACGGCGCGTCGCGATCAACACCGCGATCTTCTCCGTGGCCACCGGATTGTCCCGGATCATGGGGCTGATCCGCGAGGTCGTGGCCTCGCGCTACTTCGGCACGAGCGGACCCGCGTCGGCCTTCACGCTCGCCTTCCAGGTCCCCAACCTCGTGCGCTCCCTGTTCGCCGACGCGGCGATCTCCGCGGCCTTCGTGCCCGTGTTCACCGAGCTGCTCGAACGAGACGAGAAGAAGGAGGCCTTCCGCCTCGCCTCGACCCTGTTCTGGGTGATCCTCGCCGTCCTCGGCGCCATCACCGCGCTGTTCATCCTCGGCGCGGGGGTGATCATGCCGCTCTTCACCGGCGATTTCGGCCCGGGGCTGGTCCACCTCACCGTGGGGCTCTCGCGGGTGCTGTTCCCGATCGTCGTGCTGCTCGGCCTCAACGGGCTGACGGTCGGCATTCTGAACGCCTACGACCACTTCTCGATCCCCGCGCTCGCGCCGCTGGTGTGGAACCTCGTGATCATCGTCGGGCTCGTGACGCTGCGGTCGCAGTGGAGCGGGGACCGGCAGATCTACGCCTACGCCGTCGCCGTGCTGGCCGGCACGGTCGTCCAGTTCGCGATGGCGGTGCCGCTGCTCGGGCGCTATGGGTTCCGGCTGCGGCCCCACGTCGACTGGCGGGACCCCCGGGTCCGCCAGGTGCTCAGGCTCATGCTCCCGGTGACGATCGGCCTGGGGGTCATCAACTTCGACCTCGTCATCAACTCCTCGCTCGGGTCTCTCGTCTCCGACCAGGCCCCGCGCGCGATCGATGCCGCCTTCCGGATCTACATGCTCCCGCAGGGGATGTTCTCGGTGGCCCTGGCCACCGTGCTCTTCCCCGCGCTCTCGCGCTACGCGGCGCGGGGGGACCTCGACGGCCTGGGCCGGACGATGGCCAACGGCGTGCGGCAGATCGCCCTGCTCCTGCTGCCCGCGGCGGCCGCCACCGTCGCGCTGGCCACCCCCATCGTCCGCCTCGTCTACGAGCGCGGCGCGTTCACCGCGGGGTCCACCGAGCAGGTCTCCCTCGCGCTCTTCTGGTTCTCCTTCTCGCTGCCGTTCGCGGGGATCAACCTGCTCATGACCCGCACGTTCTTCTCGCTCCAGTCCCCGTGGATCCCGACCGGCCTCGCCGCGGGCAACCTCGTGGTCAACGCCACGGTCTCGCTCGCTCTCTACCGGCCCTTCGGGATCGCCGGACTGGTCATCGGCACCGCCGCCGCGTCGGCGGGGATGACCGCGGGGCAGGGCCTGCTCCTGCACCGCCGGCTCGGGACGACCGAGCCACGCGCGACCGCCCGTGCCGTGGCGCTCATGGTCTTCGCCGCCACGGCGTTCGGGGTCGTGGCGTGGGGGACGTGGCGGGGGCTGGACGACGCGCTCGGCCACGCGCTGATCGCCCAGCTCGTCTCCGTCGGACTGGCGTTGACCGCGGGCGCGCTGGTCTACGTCGGGCTCGTCCTGCTCATGGGCATCCGCGAAGCCGACCAGATCCGCTTCCTGCTGACCTCCCGGCTCAAGCGCCGATGACCCTCTACGCCGTCAACCCCGCCGGCCTCGACCTCGACGACGTCATCGCCCTCTATCACGACTCGACGCTCGGCGAGCGCCGCCCCATCGGGGATCGCTCGCGGATGGCACGGATGCTCGCCCACGCGAACCTCCTCGTCACCGCCCGCGACGCGGACGGCCGGCTCGTCGGGATCGCCCGCTCGCTCACCGACTGGGCCTACGCCACCTACCTCTCGGACCTCGCCGTCCACGCCCGGCTCCAGCGCACCGGCATCGGACGGGAGCTCGTGGACCGCACCGCCGCCGCGGCCCCCGAGGCCAGGCTCATCCTCCTGGCCGCGCCCGCGGCGGTCGACTACTACCCACGGCTGGGGATGGAGCGCCACCCGGCGGCGTTCACCCTCCCACCTAACCTCCCATGACGTGGATCAGTCCCACATCCGCAACTTCTCGATCGTCGCGCACATCGACCACGGCAAGTCGACGCTGGCCGACCGGATCCTCGAGCTCACGAGGACGGTCGAGAGCCGCGACATGCGCGCCCAGCTCCTGGACTCCATGGATCTCGAGCGCGAGCGTGGGATCACCATCAAGGCCCAGGCCGTCCGCGTGCTCTACGAGGCCCGCGACGGCGAGACCTATCAGCTCCACCTGATCGACACCCCCGGCCACGTCGACTTCACCTACGAGGTCTCGCGCTCCCTGGCCGCGTGCGAGGGAGCGCTGCTCGTGGTCGACGCCTCGCAGGGGGTGGAGGCCCAGACGCTGGCCAACACCTACCTGGCGATCGACTCCGGGCTCGAGCTCATCCCGTGCCTGAACAAGATCGACCTGCCGGGCGCCGAGCCCGAGCGCGTGGCCGACGAGGTCGCCGAGCTCCTCGGCGAGCCGGCCGACACGGTCCGGCGCATCTCGGCCAAGAGCGGGGAGGGGGTCATCGACGTCCTCGAGGAGCTCGTGGCCAAGGTGCCGCCGCCCGGCGGCGATCCGGCCGCGCCCCCGCGTGCGCTCATCTTCGACTCGGAGTTCGACCCCTACCGCGGCGTCATCGCCTACGTCCGGATGGTCGACGGCACCTTCACCAAGGGGCAGGCGATCACCGCCATGCAGGCTCAGACGGAGGCCGAGATCGACGACATGGGGTTCTTCACCCCCGCACTGGTGAGCACGCAGACCCTCACCGCGGGCGAGGTGGGCTTCGTGATCACGGGGATCAAGGACGTCACGAAGCTCCGGGTCGGTGACACGCTCACCGCGCGGGCGCAGCCTGCCGCCGATCCGCTCCCGGGCTACCGCGAGGTCAAGCCGATGGTGTTCAGCGGCCTGTTCCCGATCGACTCCGACGCCTACCCGGACCTGCGCGACGCGCTGGAGAAGCTCACGCTCAACGACGCCGCCCTGCAGTGGGAGCCGGAGACCTCCGACGCGCTCGGCTTCGGCTTCCGCTGCGGCTTTCTCGGCCTGCTGCACATGGACATCGTGCGCGAGCGCCTCGAGCGCGAGTACGACCTCGAGCTGCTCACGACGATGCCCTCGGTGGAGTTCGAGGTGACCCTGACGGACGGGTCGGAGCTGGCGGTCCACAACCCCTCGGACTTCCCCGATCCGGCGCGGATCGCGGAGATCCGCGAGCCGATGATCGACGCCTCCATCCTCGCCCCGAAGTCCTACATCGGGCAGATCATGGAGCTCTGCCAGGACCGCCGCGGGCAGCACACGGGGATGCACTTCCTCTCGGCCGACCGGGTGCAGCTCACCTACAAGCTGCCCCTGGGCGAGATCGTCCTGGACTTCTTCGACCAGCTCAAGTCGCGCACCCGCGGCTACGCGTCGCTGGACTACGACCTCGCCGGGAGGCACGCGTCCGACCTCGTCAAGCTCGATGTCCTGCTCGCGGGCGACCCGATGGACGCGCTGTCGATGATCGTCCACCGCGACAAGGCCCACGAGCAGGGGCGCTCGCTCGTCGAGAAGCTGCGTCGGAAGATCCCCCGCCAGCAGTACGACGTGCCCGTCCAGGCGGCGATCGGCGCCCGGATCGTGGCCCGGGAGACCATCAAGGCCTACCGCAAGGACGTGATCGCCAAGTGCTACGGCGGCGACATCTCCCGCAAGCGCAAGCTGCTCGAGAAGCAGAAGGAGGGCAAGAAGCGCATGAAGCAGGTCGGCCGGATCGAGGTGCCCCAGGAGGCGTTCCTCGCCGTGCTCGAGCTCGACGGCTCGGGGCGCTAGATGGACCTGGGCCTCGAGGGCCGGCTCGCGGTCGTCACCGGCGCGAGCCGGGGGATGGGGCTGGCCACGGCGCGCGCGCTGGCGGGCGAGGGCGCGCGGCTCGTGCTCGTGGCGCGCGACGCGGATGCGCTCCGGCCGGTCGCCGAGGAGCTCGGGGCGAAGTGGGTCGCGCTCGACGTGACCGACCCCGCGGCGGCGGAGCGGATCCTCGCCGCCGTGGACGGCGTCGTGGACGTCCTCGTCAACAACGCGGGGACGTCGGAGATCAAGGCGCTCGACGACCTCGAGGACGCCGACTGGCAGTTCCAGTGGGAGCTCAACGTGATGGCGCCCATGCGCTTCATGCGCGTGCTCGCCCCGGGCATGGCCGAGCGCGGCTGGGGGCGGATCGTCAACGTCTCCTCCTCCTCGGGCAAGCGTCCTTCGGGCACGAACGCCGCCTACTCCGTGGCCAAGGCGGCGCTGCTATCCCTCTCGCGCGCGTACGCCGACGCCTATGCGGCCCGGGGCGTCCTCGTCAACGCGGTCACCCCCGGCGTCGTGGCCACCGGGCTGTGGACCGACCCCGGCGGGATGGCCGACCAGGTCGCCGAGGCGCAGGGCATCTCCCGCGAGGAGGCGCTGGAGAGCACCGGCGCCAAGCCGCCGCTCGGCCGCTTCGGTGAACCCAAGGAGATCGCCGCGGTCATCGCCTTCCTGTGCTCCGAGCGTGCGTCCGACGTGGCCGGTGCGGCGTGGTCGGTGGACGGGGGTACCGTGCCGGTGATCCTCTGATGAGCTCTGTCGTCGGCAAGACCTATCCACCCGTCCTCTACGCCGTCGGCCGGGAGAAGATCAGGGAGTACGCGCGGGCGGTGGGGGAGGAGAACCCGGTCCACCTCGACCCCGACGCGGCGCGCGCCGCCGGGTACGCGGACGTCGTCGCCCCGCCCATGTTCGCCGTGGTCTACGCGGCCCCCGCCGTGGGGCCGCCGATCTTCGATCCCGAGCTGGGCATCGACTTCGCGCGGATGGTCCACGGGAGCCAGGACTTCGAGTGGGGCCCGCTCGTCGTCGCCGGGGACGAGATCGCCACCTCGGCGTCGGTCGAGGACGTCTCCGAGCGTGGCGGGATGAAGTTCTTCACGTTCCGCTCGGAGTCGGTCAACCAGCGGAGCGAGACCGTGTGCACCGGCCGGTGGACGAACATCGTGCGGGGCGGATGAAGCCCGGGGATCCCATCGCGCTCGAGGTGACGCCCGACCGCCTCCTCACCGTCCGCTACGCGGGCGCGTCGGGGGACTTCAATCCGATCCACATCGACGAGGAGTTCGCCCACTCGGTAGGCCTCCCCGGGCGGATCCTCCACGGGCTGTGGACCATGGCCCAGGTCGCCCGCGCGCACACGGACGCGGCGGGAGGGCCGGAATCGCTCAAGCGCCTCTCGGTGCAGTTCCGCGGGCTGGCCGTGCCCGAGCAGCCCGTGGAGGTCCGGGGACAGGTCGAGACGGTCGAGGGCGGGCGCGCGGTCACGAGCGCCGACGCCGTCCAGGCGGGCAGCCGGATCATCCGGAACGCCCGCGCCGAGCTCGACGCCTGATGCCGACCGCCCGCCAGGAGCTCCTGCTCGAGCGGGTCGTCCAGGCCCACGTCTCCACGGGCATCCCCGTGGGCTCGAAGACGCTCGCCGAGGAGCTCGACTGGGCCTCCTCGACGATCCGCTCGGAGCTCGCCCAGCTCGAGGAGCTCGGCCTGCTGGCCCATCCCCACACGTCGGCCGGCCGCGTGCCCACCCACGCCGGCTATCGCTTCTTCGTCGACCGGCTCCTGCCGCAGGTCGGTCCCGATGACCGCGGGCTGCCGCTCTCGCTCGTGCGCCACGAGGTCGACGAGGCCATGCGCGCCACCACCGAGGCGCTCTCCCAGGTCACCGACCTGCTCGCGGTCGTCACCGCCCCGCCCCTGGAGACCGCGACCCTGCGTCACGTCGAGGTTCTGCTGCTCCAGCCCCAGGTGCTCATGGTCGTCGTCATCACGTCCACCGGCGCGGTGACCAAGCGCATCCTCACCTTCGACTCCCCGGTCGACACGGGGCTCGCCGACTGGGCCAAGGCCTACCTCAACGAGCAGCTCGTGGGCCTGCGCCTCGGGGCGCGCGCGTTCACCAAGCGCCTCACCGACCCCGCGCTGGGCACGGTCGAGCGCGACTTCCTCGAGGCGATGGCGCCCGCGTTCTCCGCGGCGGAGGACAGCGTGGAGCGGTCCCTGTGGGTCGACGGCGCGGCGCGGCTGCTGTCCCTCGAGCGCGGGGGGGACGTGACCGAGCTCAACGAGCTGATGGCGCTGCTCGAGCGCCGCGTCGAGCTGCTCGCCGCCCTGCGCGACGCGCTCGGCTCCCAGAAGACCTTCATCCGCATCGGGCCCGAGAACGCCGCGCCGGCGCTGCGCGGGCTCGCCGTCGTGGCCCAGGGCTACGGCGTCGGGACGCAGACGCTCGGGGTGGTGTCCGTCCTCGGGCCCGTCCGCATGGACTACGCGCGCGCGATCCGCTCCGTGCGCGCCGCGGCCGGCGAGCTGTCGCGGTTCGTCGAGGACCTCTACGAGACCGCCTGATCATGCCCAGTGATCCCTACGAGGTCCTCGGCGTCAGCCGCGGTGACGACGAGGCAGCGGTCAAGAAGCGCTTCCGGCGCGTCGCCCGCGAGCTGCACCCCGACGTCAACTCGGACGACCCGAGCGCCGAGGCGCGCTTCAAGGAGGCCGCCCAAGCCTACGAGATCCTCTCGGATCCCGAGAAGCGCGCCACCTACGACCGCTACGGCCACGAGGGCCTGCGCTCGGGCGGCTACGCCTCCTCGTTCGACTCCTTCGGCTCCTTCTCCGACATCTTCGACGCGTTCTTCGGCGGCGGCGGCGGCGGCGGCGCGGGCCGCCGGTCCGGTCCCGTCCAGGGCGACGACCTCCTCGCCCGGGCGGCGATCGGGCTCGCCGAGGCGGCCACGGGCGCCGCGGTCGACGTCGCCTTCGAAGCGGTCGCCCGCTGTGAGAACTGCCACGGCAACGGCGCCGAGCCCGGCACCCCCATCGGGACGTGCCCCCGCTGCGAGGGCGCGGGCCAGATCCGCGCGGTCTCGCGCACGCCGTTCGGGCAGGTGGTCCGGGCGGCGGTCTGTGATCGCTGCGGCGGGGACGGGCGCGTGCCGGAGAGGCCGTGTCAAAACTGCTCGGGCCGCGGGCTCGTGGGCGAGCAGCGCTCCGTGCGCGTCGACGTCCCGGCGGGGATCGCCGACGGCCAGCGCATCCGGGTCTCCGGTCGCGGCCACGCCGGGGAGCGGGGCGGGCCGGCGGGCGACCTCTACGTCGGAGTCGACGTGCGGGAGGACTCCCGCTTCGTCCGCGATGGCGACGATCTCGTGACCGTCGCGGACGTGCCCGCGCCGCTCGCCGCGCTCGGGGGGACGCTGCGCGTGCCCACCCTCGAGGGCGACGAGGAGCTCGAGCTGCCCGCGGGCTCCCAGCCCGGTGACGTCATCCCGCTGCGGGCCCGCGGGATGCCCGCCCTGCGCTCGGGGCGGCGCGGCAACCTGCGCGTGATCCTCAACGTGGTGATCCCACGCAGGCTTACACCCCCCCAGCGCGCCCTGCTCAAGCAGCTGGCCGACTCGCTCACCGACGACAACCTCGGCGGCGGCGACGACGGGGTGCTCTCGAAGCTCAGGCGCGTCCTGCGCGTGTGATCCGCCTCGGGGTCCGGGTGCGGCGGGCCGAGGCGGAGCTCGCGCTCGCCGAGCTGCTCGAGCTGAGCCCGAGCGGCCTGGAGGAGCGCGACCTCGGCGACCACGTGGAGTACGCCCTCTACGGGGCGCCGGGCGAGCTGCCGGAGCTCGGCGACCTGCAGGCCGCGATCGGCGGGGCGCTCGTCGACGTGTCCTCGCGGGAGATCGACGACGATTGGTCGGAGCGCTGGCGCGCGTTCCACGCGCCGCTCGTGCTCGGCTCGGAGCTCGTCGTCCGGCCGCCGTGGACGCGTGACGTCGTCATCGACCCGGGGCAGGCGTTCGGCACCGGCGGCCACGCGACCACCCGGCTCTGCCTCGAGCTGCTGCTGGGGCTCGCGCCGCGGGCCGGTCGCCTTCTCGACCTGGGCTGCGGCTCGGGCGTGCTCGCCATCACGGCGGCGAAGCTCGGTTGGGCGCCGGTGCTCGCGGTGGACTCCGACCCGCTGGCCGTCGCGGCGACGCAGGCGAACGCGGCGGCCAACGAGGTCGAGCTCGAGGTCGTCTGCCTCGACCTGCGCAGGGATGCGATCCCCGTCGCACCGATCGTGCTCGCCAACCTCCTGCGTCCCCTCCTGCTCACGCTCGCCGAGCGGGTGCACGACGTCCCCGAGGTCCTCATCGCGTCGGGCCTGCTCGCCGAGGAGGCCGACGAGGTCGTCGCCGCCTGTGCTGCGCGCGGTCTCGTCGAGCACGCCCGGCGCACCGGCCAGGGCTGGGCCGCGCTCGGCCTCGCGCGCGAGGACATCCCCGATCCATACCGCTCACATCCCGTTCACGGCGGAGCACGGAAGCCGTCCGCCCCCATGACGACGATCTGAGGGCATGAGCGAGCGACTCGTCAACATCCACCTCGTCGAGACCGGTGTCCGCGGTTCCGACGCGCTGTTCGAGGTGTCCCTGCTGCTCGACGACGCCGCGCGGGACGCCCTGCGCGGCGGCGATCACGATGCCTGGCAGGGGACGCTGAGGCGCGCCCAGCGGCTCATCGACGACCACGTCTCCGAGCGCCGGGCCGCCGAGGGCTTGTCGTAGCCCCCGGCGCCGTGCTCGAGGACCTGCGCGAGGCGAGGTCGCCGCGCGCGGCCGGTGGCGCGAGCTCGAGCGTCCGGTCGTAGGCGAGGTCGGCCTCCTCCGCCCGGCCCGCCCCCCGCAGCAGCGCGGTCGCCCGTCACCCCAGGGGGATCAGCGGTCGGACCTCGACCGTGCCGTGCTCGGCCTCCCACAGGCCGGCGCAGGCGTCGAGGACGGTGTCGAGGTCGGGCGCGTCCACGACGAGGTAGCCCCAGAGCTGCTCCTTGGTCTCGACGAACGGGCCGTCGGTGACGAGCCGCTGCCCGCCACGCACGCGCCATGGCCCACGAGGTCGTCATCGCCGGCAGTGGCTTCGCCCGCCACCACGCGGCACCGGCACCGGCCACGGCACCGGGCGCCGTGGCCGTATGCTTCCCGGAGGCTTGACGGACGTCCTCGACCAGGTGAAGCGCGACGTGACCACCGCCCTCAAGGCGGGGGAGAAGGAGCGCGTCGGGGCGCTGCGGCTCGTGCTCTCCGAGCTCCAGAAGGCGGAGAAGGAGGGCTCGGACGACGCCCAGGCCGTACTGCGCCGTGAGCGCAAGCGCCGCCTCGACGCCGCCGGGCAGTTCCGCGACGCCGGGCGGGAGGAGCTCGCCGCCGGCGAGGAGGCCGAGGCGGAGCTGATCCAGGGCTACCTCCCCGCCGAGCTCTCCGACGACGAGCTGCGGGATCTCGTGGAGGTAGGCGTGGCCGAGAGTGGCGCCGCGAGCATGAAGGACATGGGCCGGGCGATGGGGGCGATCATGCCGCGCGTCGCCGGCCGGGCCGACGGGAAGCGCGTCCAGGGGCTGGTGCGCGAGAAGTTGGACCCGCCCACCCATGCGTAGACGACTCGAGGTCTCCAACACGGTCGCCGCCGAGCTCGCGGGCTCCGAGGACCGGATCCTGCGCTCGCTCGAGGGCCACGTCGAAGCGGAGGTCTTCCTGCGCGGGAACGTCATGACCCTCGACGGGGAGGAGGAGGCGGTCGACGCCGCCGCCCTGGTCGTCTCCGAGCTCTCCGAGCTCATCGAGGGCGGCCACGAGATTGCCGAGGGCACGATCGCCGCGGTGACCGACGCCCTGGACCGCCACGAGTCTCCCGCCCGGGTCCTCGAGGACGTCGTCTGGCGCCACCGGCAGACGAAGGTCGCGCCCAAGACCGTCAACCAGAAGCGCTACGTCGACTCCATCCGCCGCAACACGATCACCTTCGGGGTCGGCCCGGCGGGGACGGGCAAGACGTTCCTCGCCGTGGCGCTCGCCGCCGCCGCGCTCTCGCGCCGGGAGGTCAACCGGATCATCCTCACCCGCCCCGCCGTCGAGGCCGGCGAGCGCCTCGGCTTCCTGCCCGGGGACCTCATGGCGAAGGTCGACCCCTACCTCCGCCCCCTGTTCGATGCGCTGCACGACATGCTCGAACCGGAGAAGGTCGCCCAGTACCTCGAGCGCGGGACGATCGAGGTCGCGCCTCTGGCCTTCATGCGGGGGCGGGCGCAGCCCGTGGACGAGCCCGTGCTCACGCCGGACGGGTTCCGCCCGATCGGCAGCCTGCGCGTTGGCGACCTCGTCGTCGGCTCCGACGGGCGTCCCACCCCGGTTCTCGGCGTCCACCCGCAGGGGTGCCGGGAGGTCTTCCGCGTCGCCACGCAGGACGGCGCCTCGACCCGAGCCTGCGCGGAGCACCTGTGGTTCGTCACCACGCCCGACGATCGGAAGCACGGCAAGGCGGGCCGCGTCGTCCAGACGCGTGACATGGTCGGCCGCCTGCGCCGCGCGCACCAACATCGCTTCGAGCTGCCGCTCGTCACGCCCGTCGCGCTGCCCGAGTGCGAGGTTCCGATCGACCCCTACGCGCTCGGGCTCCTGCTGGGCGACGGCTGCCTCACGACCCGTACGACGCCGAGCTTCACGACCGCCGACCCGGAGCTCGCCCAGGCGCTCGAGGCCGCGCTGCCGGGGGTCGAGCTCCGGCGCAGGTCCATCGTCGACTACGTGCTCGGGCGCGCCGGTGTGGGCCGCGGCGGGGTCATCGTGGCCAATCCGGTCACCGCGGCCCTGCGCGCTCTCGGTCTCGCCGGGACACGCTCGACGACGAAGTTCGTACCGGGCGAGTACCTGCACAACAGCGCAGCGGTCCGGCTCGCCGTGCTGCAGGGCCTGCTCGATGCGGACGGCGGGCCCGTCCGCCAGCGGGGCCGCTCATGCCGGGTCCAGTACTCGACCTGCTCGCCGCGCCTGCGCGATGACGTCGTGCACCTCGTCCGCTCGCTCGGCGGTGTCGCCTACGCCCGTACCCGCGTGGCGGCGGGCCGGCCACCCGGCCACGCGGCCGGGCGGGGGGCCGTCCACCACCGCGCCGATGCCCACGTTCTCGACCTCCGGCTGCCGGCCGGCCTCGAGCCCTTCCGTCTGACCCGCAAGCGCGCGACCTACGGTGCCGACGGCGGCGGGCGCCCGATGCGGTTCGTGGCCGAGATCGAGGCCGCGGGCGAGGCCGAGTGCGTCTGCATCTCGGTCGCCGCGGCGGACTCGCTGTACGTGACCGGCGACTTCCTCGTCACCCACAACACGCTCAACGACTCCTTCATCATCCTCGACGAGGCGCAGAACACCTCGCCCGAGCAGATGAAGATGTTCCTCACGCGCCTCGGGTTCGGCTCGCGGGTCGTGGTCACCGGGGACATCACGCAGATCGACCTCCCGCGCGAGCAGAGGTCCGGGCTCGTCGTCGTGGGGGAGATCCTCGAGGGCATCGAGGGGATCGACTTCATCCGCTTCGGAGGTGCCGACGTCGTGCGCCACAAGCTCGTCCAGCGCATCGTCGCCGCCTACGACGAGCACGCCGAGCGCTCGGCGCCCGAGCTGCGCCAGCGCGTGTGATCGAGGTCGAGGAGGTCGGGCCCCGCCCCATCGCCTCGTCAGAACCCGGGCCGCTGATCGTCCTGGCGCTGGGCTCCGCGGGCATCGACGAGGGCCATGTCGCCCTCGAGTGGGCCTCCGAGGAGCGCATCCGCGAGCTCAACCGCGAGTTCCGCGGCCGCGACGAGCCGACCGACGTCCTCTCCTTCGGAGTCGACGAGGACGGGCCGGCGCACGGCCCGCGGGAGCTCGGGGACCTCGTCATCTGCTCGGCATTTACAGAGGATCTTCGCGCAGCCGTCGTCCACGGGGTCCTCCACCTCACGGGGATGGACCACGAGTCAGACGACGGCGAGATGCTGGCCCTCCAGGCCGAGATCCTCACCTGGTGACCCGTTCCGGGTTCGTCGCCATCGCCGGCCGGCCCAACGTGGGCAAGTCGACCCTGGTCAACACGATCGTCGGGCAGAAGGTGGCGATCGTCTCCGACAAGCCGCAGACCACCCGCCGGGCGGTGCGCGGCGTGGCGACGACGCCGGAGTGGCAGCTCGTGCTCACCGACCTCCCCGGGGTGCAGCGGCCTCGCGACACCCTGACCGAGCGCATGCAGCGACGCGTGGAGTCCGAGCTCGCCGAGGCCGACGTCGCGCTGCTCGTGCTCAACGCCGAGCAGGGCGTCGGCCCCGGGGACCGCTTCCTCGCACAGATCCTCAAGGGGCCGGTCCCGGTCGTCGTCGTGGTCAACAAGGTGGACCGCGCCCGGCGCCCGCGCGTGGTCGAGACCCTGTCCGAGGCCGAGGAGCTCGGGATCGCGGAGGAGATCTTCCCGGTCTCGGCGCGAACCGGGGCCGGGGTGCCGACCCTCGTCGAGCATCTCGCCGCCCGCGTCCCCGAGGGCCCCTTCCACTTCCCGCCGGAGATGAGATCCGATCTCTCGGAGTCGGTGATGCTCGCCGAGCTCGTGCGCGAGCAGGTGCTCGCCCGCACCCGCCAGGAGGTCCCGCACGCGGTGGAGGTGGAGGTCGACGAGGTCTCCGACGGCTATGTCCGGGCGTACGTGTGGGTCGAGACGGAGTCCCAGAAGGGCATCCTCATCGGCGCGAAGGGGCAAATGGTCCGCGACATCGGGACAAGCGCCCGCAAGGAGATCCAGCGCCGTTCGGGCGAGAACGTGCATCTGGACCTGTCTGTACGAGTGCGGCGCCACTGGCGTGGGGACGCGAACCTGCTGGACCGCCTGGGCATCGAGTAGCCCGACGCCCGGCGCTTAACGGCCATTCAGGAGAAGGCGTGAAACTTTTTCCTCCGAATGACGTAGCTTGTAAGGACGCGGAGGCCCGCCCAGGCCCCGTGCGTCCACGTCCAGAGCCTGCGTGCGTCCTCGCGGCAGGAGCGGTCTGGTCTCTCCCCGGTCCCCCGGGATTGTACCGGGGGGCACTGGACACCATCCATGTACTTAGATATAATAGGCAGCGCAACATGACTCCAGCTCTTTCCCTCGCCCCCGCCGAGCCCGACACGATCGACTCCCTGCAGCTCTTCCTCAACCAGGCGAGCAAATACCCCCTGCTCACTGCCGCTGAGGAGATCGAGCTGGCCAAGCGCATCGAGCGTGGCGACATGTTCGCCAAGGACCGGATGATCAACTCGAACCTCCGGCTCGTGGTGTCCATCGCCAAGCGATACCAGGGCCACGGCCTTCCGCTCTCGGACCTGATCCAGGAGGCTATGTTCGGGCTGATCCGCGCCGCGGAGAAGTTCGACTGGCGTCGTGGCTACAAGTTCTCGACCTACGCGACGCTGTGGATCCGCCAGGCGATCCAGCGCGGCCTCGACAACACGGCGCGGCCGATCCGGCTGCCCGCGAACGTCGCCGGCCGCGAGCGGAAGATCGCCCGCGTGGAGCGTGAGCTCACGGGCGAGCTCGACCGCGAGCCCACGGCCAAGGAGGTCGCGAACCGCGCCGACCTGCCGCTCGAGGAGGTGCTGGCGATGCGCGACATCACGCGCATCTCGGCCTCCCTCGACCAGCCCATCGGCGACGGCACGACAACCCTGGGCGAGCTCCACGCCGAGGAGACCCCGCAGGTGACCGACGAGGTCGCCGAGCGCGAGCTCCGCTCCGTGGTCCACCAGGCCCTCGACCTCCTGCCCGAGGACGAGCGCACGGTCGTGCGCCTGCGCTTCGGGACCGACGGCAACGAGCCCACCACGCTCACCGAGGCCGGGCGCCAGCTCGGCGTGTCGGCCGAGCGGGCCCGTCAGCTCGAGGACTCCGCGCTGGCCCGCCTCGCCAAGAGCAACTCGCTCGAGGCGCTGCGCGCGGCGTAAACACCCAGGCTCCGCCGGGGAGACAACCGGCTCAGCCCACCCTTCGAACGGCTCCGTGGCTCCCGCCGCGGGGCCGTTCGTGGTCTCACACCTTCCCCTCGAGCTCGGCCGCGAGGCCAGCCACCGCTTTGAGGTCGAGCTCGGGCGCGAAGACGTAGGGCAGCTCGACGATCTCGCCGCGGGCGCCCTCGCGCAGCCGCGCGAGCTGCTCCTGCTGGACGCCGACGCGGGCGGCCTGGGAGGTCGCGGCGGCGCTCGCCGCGCGGGCGAGACCGTTGCCGTTCGCCGCGGATTCCAGCGCGGCCAGCTCGTCCGCCGAGAAGCGCACGGGGTAGACGCCGTTGGCGACGATGAGGTCGAGCTTGCGCCCGAGCGCCGCGCGGAGCTTGTCCTGGAGGAAGAAGGTCTCGTTCACGGGCATGTCGGCGGCGCTGGTCGCCGCGGCGAAGGCGGAGCGCCGCGGGTCGAGGAGGAGCTCCTCGATGCGGTCGGCCTGCCCGCGGAGGGGACCGACGCGGGCGATGTCCCCGAACGTCCGCGGCGTGCGCAGCATTCCGAGCGCGTGCCCCGTGGCCGGGGCGTCGACGATCACGAGGTCGTAGGTCGGGGCCTGCTTGTCCCAGCGCTTGGTCTGGGTGAGCTCCCAGACCTTGAGCATCGTCACGAGCTCGCGGGCGCCCGGCGCGGCCGCATAGAAGTAGTTGAACGTCCGCGAGTCGCCGAGGATGCGCGAGAGCGGGCCGGGCAGCTGCCCGGCGAGCCACTCGCGCAGCGCGGCCTGGGGATCGATCGACACCGCCGAGAGCCCGGGGCGGAGCCGCACCTCCCGGCCACCTCCACCGCGGACGCCGAAGAGGCGCGGCAGGCGCTCCTGGGCCCCGACCTCGCAGACGATGGTCTCCCCGCGCCGGCCCCGACCGCTGGCCACGAGGGCGAGCGCCGCGGCGACCGTGGTGCGGCCCACGCCGCCCTTCCCCGTGAGCCACACGAGCTGTTTCCCGAGCACGCTGGGCAGACTGGGAGTATGCCGCCGACCGTGGAGGGGGGGACCGGGAGCAGCCTGGCCGACGCCTACGAGGCGTGCCGGCGCCTGCAGCGGCGCCACGATCCCACGTACTACTGGGCCACGCGGCGCCTCCCGGCCGACGTCCGGCCCGCGGTCCACGCCCTCTACGGGTACGTGCGCTCTGCCGACGAGCTCGTGGACGGGCCGGGGCGGCTCCGCGCTCCCGAGGCCCGGCGGCACGCGCTGGACGAGTGGGAACGCGCCCTCCAGGTGGGCCTGGCGCGCGGGCACTCACCGGAGCCCGTGGTGGCCGCGCTCGTCGACGCGGGCCGCCGCCACGGGCTGCCCCTGTTCGAGCTCGAGCGCTACATGCGCTCGATGCGCCGCGACTGCGGCCGGGTCCGGATGGAGACCTGGGACGAGCTCGTGGACTACATGCAGGGCTCGGCGGGCTCGGTGGGACGGATCACCGCGCCGCTGCTCGGCGCGCCGGCCTCGGCGCATGCCGCCTTCGGTCGCCTCGCGCTGGGCTTCCAGCTCGCGAACTTCCTGCGCGACGTGGTCGAGGACCACGCCCTGGACCGCGTCTACCTACCGGCGGAGGACCTCGAGCGCTTCGGGACGGGGGAGGCGGACATCGCGGGGCGCCGCGCGACCCCCGCCTTTTGCGCGCTCATCGTCTTCGAGACCGCGCGCGCCCGGGAGCTCCTGCGGGCCGGAGACACGGCGCTCGTCGCCGCCTCGCCCGCGGTGCGGCCCGGGATGCGCCTGGCCTGCGAGGTCTACTCCGCGGTGCTCGACCGGATCGAGCACGTGGGCGGCGACGTGCTGCGCCGCCGCACGATGCCCTCGCCCTGGCGCCTCGGCGCGGCCGGGGTGACCGCGCTGCGCGGGAGGCCCGCAGCCTAGGATCACCCGCGTGCCCGGCGCGCCAAGTGGCGATCCACCCACCGTATGCGTAGGTAACTCGCCACTCGAGGTCGTCTGGGATGCGCAGGGCCTCGCGCCGTGCGTCGTCCAGGACTGGCGCACGGGCGAGGTGCTCACCCTCGCCTACGTGAGCGCGGAGTCGCTCGCGCGCACCTCGGAGACGGGGGAGATGCACTTCTGGAGCCGCTCGCGCGCGGAGCCTTGGCACAAGGGCGCGACCTCGGGGAACGTGCTGCGAGTCCGCGCGCTACGCCTGGACTGCGACGGTGACGCCGTGCTCGCCCTCGTCGAGCCCGCCGGCCCCGCCTGCCACACCGGCGAGCGGACATGCTTTCACTGCGGGGAGCTCGGGCCCGCCGCGCCGCACGAGGCGCTGCCCGCGCTCGAGCGCACGATCGCCGAGCGTGCCCGGCATCCCGCGGCAGGCTCCTACACCAATGTCCTCCTCGATGACTCGACGCGAGCGGGCGCCAAGGTCGAGGAGGAGGCCGAGGAGGTCGTCCGGGCCGCGCGCCAGGAGACCGACGAGCGCGTGGCCGAGGAGGCCGCGGACGTCCTGTACCACCTGCTCGTCCTGCTCGCGGGGCGTGGGCTCACGCTCCGCGCGCCCCAGGAGGTGCTCCTTGAGCGTCGCCGCTGACGCCGGCCTCGCCGTCGAGCCCTCGCGCGCCGAGGTCGTCGAGCAGGCGCGGACCCACGGCCTCGTCCCCGTCCGCCACACGTTCATCGACGACTGCGAGACGCCGGTCTCCGCCTTTCTGAAGCTCCGGGGTGAGGCGCCCGCCTTCCTGCTCGAGTCCGCCGAGCGCGGGCAGGTCGTCGGGCGCTGGTCGTTCATCGGCTTCCGTCCCCGGAAGATCCTGCGCTGGTCGCTCGGCGATCCGGGGGACCCGTACGCGCTGGCGGCCGAGGAGGCCGCGCGCCACCCCGTCGCGGAGTACCCGTGGCTGCCACCGTTCGCCGGGGGCGGCGTGGGCTTCTTCGGCTATGACCTCGTGCGCACGGTGGAGCCCACCCTCGGGCCGCCGAACCCCGACGTGCTCGGGCTGCCGGACATGGCGCTCATGTTCACCGACGTCCTCGTCGCCTTCGACCACCTCAAGCACACGCTGACGATCCTCGCGATGGTTCCCGGCGACGACGCCGAGCGGGGCTACGAGCGCGCGCTGGAGACCATCGCCGACGTGCGCCGCCGGCTCGCCGGGCCGGTCCCACCGGCCGGCGCGCACGAGGGCGGACGGACCATGCCCGATTTCACCCCGAACATGCCCCGCGAGGGCTTCGAGGGGATGGTCGCGCGGATCGTGGAGTACATCCACGCGGGCGACGCCTACCAGGTCGTGCCCTCCCAGCGCTGGTCGGCGCCCGTGCCCTGCGAGGCGTTCTCGATCTACCGCGGGCTGCGGGTGGTCAACCCCTCGCCCTACATGTACTTCCTCGACTTCGGCGACTTCGAGCTCGCGGGCGCGTCACCCGAGCCGCTGCTCACCGTGAACGCTCGCCACGTCTCGACGCGACCGGTCGCCGGCACCCGCCCCCGCGCCGCCACGGCCGCCGACGACCTCCGCATCGCCGACGAGCTGCTCGCCGACCCCAAGGAGCGCGCCGAGCACGTGATGCTGGTCGACCTCGGCCGCAACGACCTCGGGCGCGTGTGCGAGTACGGCTCGGTCTCCGTCGACCGGTTCATGGCCGTGGAGACCTACTCCCACGTCATGCACATCGTCTCCAACGTGTCGGGGACGATGCGCGATCAGATCACGGCGACCGACGCGCTGCGCTCCGTCCTGCCCGCGGGAACCCTCTCCGGCGCTCCCAAGGTCCGCGCGATGGAGATCATCGACGAGCTCGAGCCCGTCAAGCGCGGAGGCTACGGCGGCGCGATCGGCTTCCTCTCCTACACGGGCGACCTCGACACGTGCATCCACATCCGCACGGTGGTGGTCAAGGACGGGGTCGCGCACGTGCAGGCGGGCGGGGGCACGGTCGCGGACGCCCGGCCCGACCACGAGTACGAGGAATCGCGCGCCAAGGCGCGGGCCGTCCTCGCCGCGATCGAGCTCGCGCTCGGGCAGTCCGACTGGGCGTGAGCCGTGCGCGTCCTCGTCGTCGACAACTACGACTCGTTCACCTACAACCTCGTCCAGTTCCTCGGCGAGCTCGGGGCGGAGGTCGAGGTCGTGCGCAACGACCACGCCACGGTCGACGACCTGCTCCTGCGCGGCGTGGACCGGGTCCTCGTCTCGCCCGGACCGTGCACCCCGGACCAGGCGGGAATCTCCGTGGAGGTCATGCGGCGGTTCCCCGAGGCGGGCGTGTCCACCCTGGGGGTCTGCCTCGGCCACCAGTCGCTCGCCCAGGCCTTCGGCGGGCGGGTTGTCCAGGGCGAGCCGGTCCACGGCAAGACGGTCGCTGTCGAGCACGACGGGCAGGGGCTCTACGCGGGACTGCCCTCCCCGCTGACGGTCGGGCGCTACCACTCGCTCGTCGTCGCGGACGACCTGCCCGACGTGCTCGAGCCCACCGCGCGTGGGGGTGGCGTGCTCATGGGCATCCGCCACCGCGAGCTGCCGGCCGAGGGAGTCCAGTTCCATCCCGAGTCCGTGCTCACCCCCGAGGGCAAGCGGCTGCTGGCGAACTTCCTGGCCGACGGGGAGGGCGACGATGCCGAACCCGCTGGTCACTAGGGCGCTGGACGAGGTCGCCTCGGGGCGCGACCTCTCCGAGGACCAGGCCGCCGCGGTCCTCGACGAGATCATGGCCGGGGAGGTCGCCGACGCCCAGATCGCCGGCTTTCTCATCGCCCTGCGCACGAAGGGGGAGACCGAGGAGGAGCTCGCGGGCCTCGCGCGGACGATGCGCGAGCGCGCGGCGCGGGTCGAGGTCCCCGGCGACGACCTGCTCGACACGGCGGGGACGGGCGGCGGACGCTCCACGTTCAACGTCTCGACGACGGCGGCCTTCGTGGCCGCGGGGGCGGGCTGTCGCCTGGCCAAGCACGGCAACCGCTCGGCCACGAGCCGGTCGGGCTCGGCCGACGTGCTCGAGGCTCTCGGGGCCCGGATCGACCTCGGTCCTGCGGCGGTGGCGCGCTGCGTCGAGGAGGTGGGCTTCGGCTTCCTCTTCGCCCCCAACCATCACGCGGCCACCCGCTTCGTCGTGCCCGTGCGCAAGGAGCTCGCCGTGCGCACGGTCTTCAACTTCCTCGGGCCGCTGACGAACCCGGCCGGCGCGCAGCGTCAGCTCGTGGGGGTCTCGGACGCGAGCATGCTCGACCGGATGGCCGGCGCCCTGCGGCGGCTGGGCGCCACCCGCGCGCTGGTAGTGTCCGCCGAGGATGGGCTGGACGAGATGAGCACGTCCGGGCCGACGCGGGTGGTCGAGGTCGAGGGCGACGAGGTGCGCTCCTACATCGTCGAGCCCGGCGACCTGGGACTGGACGCGGCGGACCCGGCGGCCGTGACCGGTGGGACGCCCGCCGAGAACGCCGCCGTGGTCTGTCGCGTCCTCGCCGGCGAGCCGGGGCCGGCCCGCGACCTCGTCCTCGCCAACGCCGGCGCCGCGCTGCTCGCCGCCGGCCGGGTGGAGGACCTCCGGGGCGGGGTCGTGCGCGCGGCCGAGGCCGTGGACTCGGGCGCGGCGGCTTCCGTGCTCGAGCGCTTTGTCGCACGCACCCGGGAGTTGGCCCCGTAGTGGATGTGCTCCAGCGCATCGTGGAGTCCACGCGGGCGGAGGTCGCGCGGCGCCGGCAGGCCGTCCCCGCGAACGAGCTCGAGCAGGCACTCGCCGGGCGCACCGAGGACCGCCCGTTCTCCGAGGCGCTCGTCCGGCCCGGCGTCTCGCTCATCGCCGAGCACAAGCGGCGCTCACCCTCGGCGGGTCCGATCCGCGACGGCACGACGGTCGGCGAGGTGGTCCGCGCCTACGAGCGCGGCGGCGCCGCGGCCGTCTCGGTCCTCACCGAGGGGGCGAACTTCGGCGGCTCGCTTGAGGACCTCGCCGAGGCCCGCGCTGCCACGCGGCTGCCCGTCCTGCGCAAGGACTTCATCGTCGACCCCTACCAGGTGACGGAGTCCGTCGCCCACGGCGCGGACGCGATCCTCCTCATCGTCGCCGCGCTACCGGCGCACGACCTGGCCGACCTCGACGCCCTCGCCCGCGAGCTCGACCTCGACGTGCTCGTCGAGGTCCACGACGAGGACGAGCTCGAGACCGCCCTCGAGCTTGACGCCGACGTCATCGGCATCAACAACCGCGACCTGCGCGACTTCTCCGTGGACGTCGAGCGGACCGTCCGGCTGCTCGCCGACGTCCCCGCGGGCAAGACCGTGGTGTCCGAGTCGGGCATCGGATCCCGCGCGCAGCTCGACGAGCTCGAGCGGATCGGGGTCGACGCCGTCCTCGTCGGCGAGGCGCTCATGCGCGCGGCGGACATCGAGGCGGCGTGCCGGGATCTGACCGGCGAGGATCCCGACACGCTCTGAGCGAACCTTTCGGCGCGCTTGAGGGCGCGCTCATCTCCCGGGCGCACGCTGCAGGGCATGCGCGCCATGCGAATCCCGTTCCTCGCCGCCCTGCTCGGGGGCGCGGTCGTCGCTCTGCTCTTCCTGGCGCTCGGCGTCGGCTCCTCCGTGAAGACCCCGACGGGGGTCGAGCAGTCGCCCGTAGCCGCCAGGCCCGCGGCGAGTACCCCGGGATTGACGGCGGGGGCGATCTATGAGAAGACCTCGGCCGGCGTCGTCCACGTCCAGTCGGAGATCGTCCAGGAGGTGCCGTCGCCGTTCGGCCTGCCCTCCCGGCAGTCAGGGGAGGCCACGGGCTCGGGCGTCGTGATCGGCAAGGACGGGCGCATCCTCACCAACTACCACGTGATCGCGGGCGCTTCGCGGGTGAGCGTGAAGTTCGAGAACGACAGGACGCTCCGCGCGAAGGTGACCGGCACCGATCCCTCCAAGGATCTCGCCTTGCTCAAGGTCGACCCCGGCGGCGCGGACCTCGTCCCGCTCACCCTGGGCGACTCGAGCGGGGTGAGCGTAGGTGACCCCGTGCTCGCGCTCGGCAATCCGTTCGGCCTCGACCGGACGCTGACGAGCGGGATCGTGTCGGCCAAGCAGCGCTCGATCACGGCGCCGAACGGCTTCGCGATCTCCGATGTCATCCAGACCGACGCGGCGATCAACCCGGGCAACTCGGGCGGCCCGCTGCTCGACGCCGCCGGGCGGGTGATCGGGATCACCTCCCAGATCGCCACGGGCGGGAGCGGCACGGAGGCGAACGTGGGCATCGGGTTCGCCGTGCCCATCGACGTCGCCAAGCGCGACCTGCCCGCGCTGGAGAAGGAGGGTCGCGTGAAGCGCCCGTGGCTCGGGGTCTCGGTAGCCGACGCGACGCCGGACCAGAGCTCCGTCGCTGCTCAGGGGGCCCTCATCGCGCGGGTGATCCCCGGCTCTCCGGCGGCGCAGGCCGGGTTGCGGGCCGCCCCGGCTGGCCGCGGCGGCGACATCGTCACCGCCATCGACGGCGCGCCGGTACGCTCACGCGAAGACCTGACCTCGCTCGTCGCCGGCCACCAGCCAGGCGACTCGATCACGCTCACGGTGGTGCGCGCCGGGAGTGAGCAGAGCGTCGAGGTCCGCCTCGGCACCCAGCCCGCGCGCGCCCCCTCCCAGTGATCGGGCCCGCCCGCCCCGGCTAGCCTGGGCGCATGACGCGCCTGAAGGTCTGCGGCATCACCCGCGCCGAGGACGCCGAGCTCGCCACCGAGCTCGGCGCCTGGGCGCTGGGCATGATCTTCTGGCCGGGCTCGCCGCGGCGCTGCGACCCGGCGGTGGCGGCCGGGATCGCCCGGGCGCTCAAGCGCCGGGTGGAGGTCGCCGGGGTGTTCGTCGACGCCCGGCTCGACCACGTCGCCGCCCTCGCCGAGGGCATCGGGCTCACGCTCATCCAGCTGCACGGCGACGAGGGCCCGGCGTACTGCGCGGAGGTCGCGCGGCGCACGGGCGCGAAGGTCATCAAGGCCGCCCGCGTGCGCTCGCGCGCGGAGATCATCGCCCTGGGCGCCTTCCACGTCGACTTCCACCTCCTGGACACCGCGCGCATCGGCATGCCCGGGGGGACGGGGGAGACCTGGGACTGGGATCTCCTGACCCGCGGCGGCCGGGGCGACGTGCCCGTGCTGCTGTCCGGCGGCCTGAAGCCCGAGAACGTCGAGGACGCGATCGCCGCCGTGCGGCCCTGGGCCGTCGACGTCTCCTCCGGGCTGGAGAGCGAGCCCGGGATCAAGCAGCCGGAGAAACTCGAGGCGTTCGTCGCCGCGGTGAACCGCACGACGCCGGTGACCGAAGTCCCCCGCGCACACAGCGCGGGTCTCGTCGCATGATCACCTCCGTCGAGCACCGCTTCGGCCCCTACGGCGGTCGCTACGTCCCCGAGACGCTCGTCCCCGCCCTCGACGAGCTCGAGCGCGAGTGGCTCGCGGCCCGGCGCGACGCGGCCTGGGGCGAGGAGCTCGCCCGGCTGCTGCGCGACTACGCGGGCCGTCCCACGCCGCTCTACCTCGCCGAGCGCCTGTCGGAGGCCGCCGGGCGCGTGATCTACCTCAAGCGCGAGGACCTCCTGCACACCGGCGCGCACAAGATCAACAACGCCCTGGGCCAGGCGCTGCTGACCAAGCGGATGGGCAAGCGCCGGGTCATCGCCGAGACCGGCGCCGGGCAGCACGGCGTGGCCATCGCCACCGCGTGCGCGCTGCTCGACCTCGAGTGCGTCGTCTTCATGGGCACCGAGGACATGCGTCGCCAGCAGCCCAACGTGCAGCGGATGGAGCTGCTGGGCGCGCGCGTCGAGCCCGTCGAGAGCGGCGCCCGGACCCTCAAGGAGGCGACCTCGGCGGCGATCCGCGAGTGGGTCGCCAGCGTCGGGACGACCCACTACGCCATCGGCTCCGCGGTGGGACCGGCCCCCTACCCCTCGCTCGTACGCGACCTCCAGCGGGTCATCGGCGACGAGGCGCGGGCCCAGCTCCTCGAGCGCGAGGGCCGGCTGCCCGCGCGGGTGATCGCCTGCGTGGGCGGCGGCTCGAACGCCATCGGCACCTTCGCGGCGTTCTTCGGCGACCCCGACGTCGCGCTGGTCGGGGTGGAGGCCGGAGGGGAGGGGCTGGACTCCGGCCGCCACGGCGCCCCGCTCACCGTGGGCGGCCGGGGCGGTGTGCTGCATGGCGCGCTCTCGGCGATCATGCAGGACGACGAGGGTCAGGTCGCCGAGGCGCACTCGATCTCGGCGGGGCTGGACTACCCCGGGACGGGGCCCGAGCTCGCGTGGCTGCGCGACACGGAGCGGGCGGCCTACGTCGCCGTGACCGACGCCGAGGCGCTCGACGCGTTCGCCCGGACCGCGCGCCTCGAGGGGATCCTCCCGGCGCTCGAGTCCTCCCACGCGCTCGCCTTTGCCGGGAAGCCGGACCCGAGCGACCTCGACCTCGTGTGCCTCTCGGGCCGCGGGGACAAGGACCTCGCCGAGGCCCTCGCGCGCATCGACGGGTGAGCGGACCGGGTCGGATCGCCGACGCGTTCGCGGCGTCGGGCAAGCGCGCCGCGCTCATGCCCTACCTGATGGGGGGCTTCCCGGACCTCCCCGCCTCGCGCGCCGTGGGGGAGGCATGCGTCGACGCCGGGGCCGACCTGCTCGAGCTCGGGGTGCCCTACTCGGATCCGCTGGCCGACGGTCCCGTGATCCACGCCGCGGGCTCGGCCGCGCTCCGGGCGGGCGCGACCCTCGCCGGCGTCCTCGAGGTCGGCGCGGCGCTCGCGCCGCGGATCCCCGTGGTCCTCATGTGCTACGCGAACCTCGTGCATGCGCGCGGTCCCGAGCGGTTCGCCGCCGCCCTCGCCGAGCGGGGACTCGCCGGGCTCATCGTCCCCGACCTGCCTCTCGAGGAGGCCGGCGAGCTGCGCGCCGCGTGCGACGCGGCCGGGGTCGCCCTCGTGCCCCTCGTCGCCCCGACCACTCCGCCGGAGCGCCTGGCGCGCATCGGCGCCGCGGCCCGCGGCTTCCTCTACACGGTCTCCGTCATGGGGACCACGGGCGAGCGCGCCGCGCTCGACGGCTTGGGCGATCTGCTCACGCGCGCCCGGGCGGCCGCCGAGGTGCCCGTCGCCGTCGGCTTCGGCATCGGGACGCCCGCCGCCGCCCGGCAGGCCGCGGACGCCGGAGCCGAGGGCGTGATCGTCGGCTCGCGGCTCGTCCGCGCCGCCGGCGAGGGGCCCGATCCGGCCGCCGCGGTGGCCGCGGTGGTCGCCCGGATGGCCGCGGCCCTCCGCTAGGATCGGCCGTCGATGCAGCTCGTGGTCACCGCCACCGCCGGCCTCTCGCTCTGGATCGTCCTCTGGGCGCTCGGGATCAAGGCCTTCGACGGCTTCATGCTCACGATCGCCATCATCCTCGGGGGGATCATCATCCAGCTCCTGCTGCCCATCCTGCCGGGCAACCGCGACTCGTAGGGGGATGCGCGGCCGAGCCGCGGCGGCGCTCCTCGTCGTCGCCCTCGCCGGCTGTGGGACCGACGCGGACCGGCGCGTCACCGGGCCCGTGCTCTCCGTCTACGCGTCCGTGCCCCTCGCGGGGCCGAGCGCCGCCGTCGGGCGCGACGTGCTCGACGGGGAGCGCCTCGCGCTCGCCGAGATCCGCGGGCGCGTGCGCGGCCACCGCATCCGCCTCGTCACCCTCGACTCCGCCGACCCCGAGGAGCGGCGCACGACGCCCGCCCGGGTGGCCGTCAACGCCCGCCGCGCCGCGCGCGACCCCTCCACCGTCGCCTACCTCGGCGAGGTCGATCCCGCGGCCTCGGCGGTGTCCGTGGTGATCCTCAACGAGCAGGGGATCCTCCAGCTCTCGCCCGCCGACACGTTCTCCGGGCTCACGGAGAGGGCGGGCGGCCTCACGGGGGGACCCGCCAGGTTCTATCCCACCCACCACCGCACGTTCGCCCGCCTCGTGCCCGACGACACCGTGCTCTCCGCGGCGCTGGTGGAGCGCCTGCGCCGCCAGGGCACGCGCCGGCTCGCCCTCCTGGACGACGACGGGATCTACGGCCGCTCGCTGATCGGGGAGGTCGCCGCCCGCGCGGTCCGGGAGGGTCTCCGGGTGGTCGCGCGCCTCCGCGTGGATCCGCGCGCCCGACGGCCCATCGCCGGCCTCGTCGCCCGGCTGCGCGCGGGGCGGCCCGACGCGGTCCTCTTCGGCGCCGAGCCCGCGCCCGGGCTGCCCGCCCTGTGGCGCGCGCTGCACACGGCGCTGCCGCGGGCGCGCCTCGTGGCGCCCGCGGCGCTGGCCGTGCCACGCTTCTACACCGGGCTCGGTGCCGCCGCCCCTCACACCGAGCTGGTCACTCCCGCCCTCCCGCCCGCCGCCCTCGGCCCCGCGGCCCGCCCCTTCCGGGGCCGATTCCGCCGCCGCTTCGGACGACCGGCCGGGCCGTGGGCGCCCTACGGCTACGAGACGATGCGGACGCTGCTCGGGGCGCTGGGCCGGGCCGGGTCCTTCCGCGACCGGCGGCGCGTCGTCGCGGCGGCCCTGGCCACGCGTGTGCGCGCGTCCGTCCTCGGTCCCTACGCGCTCTCCGACGGGCGGACTTCGCGCACGACGATCGGCTTCTTCTCCGTACGGAAGGGCGTGCTCGCGCTCCTCGCGCGCCGCGCCCCCGCGGGGTAGCATGCGCGCCGAGGAACCGGTACGCACCGAGGAGCGGCATCACACTGTGAGGATCCGGACCATCACCGTGCTCGGGGCGGCGGGCGCGCTCGCGACCGGCCTGGCCGCGTGCGGCTCGCGCGACTCGAGCGGCATCGGAGGGGGCAAGGTGGCGGGGACCAACCTGACCATCTACTCGTCGCTGCCGCTCAAGGGCGCGTCGCACGACGAGAGCCAGGCCATCATCAACGGGGAGAGGCTCGCGCTGGACTCCGTGGGCGGCAAGGTCGGCAAGTTCAAGATCAAGTACGTCTCGCTCGACGACTCGACCGCGCAGAACCCCGATTCCGCCGACGGGTCCCAGACGCAGCTCAACGTCTCGAAGGCGACCCACGACAAGTCGACGATCTTCTACCTGGGCGAGTTCGACTCGAGCGGCACGAAGACCTCGCTGCGGCTGCTCAACCAGGCGGGGATCCCGCAGATCTCACCCTCGAACACCTACGTGGGCCTGACGACCGACGAGCCGGGCTCCGAGCCGGGCGAGCCCCAGAAGTACTACCCGACGCAGAAGCGTACCTACGCCCGCGTCGTGCCGCGCGACACGATCCAGGCCGCCGCGGACGTGTCGAGCATGAAGGAGGACGGCTGCAAGGTCGTCGACGTCTGGAACGACCAGACCATCTACGGCGCCGGCATCGCCCAGAACGTCCGGCGCTCCCTCAAGGAGCAGGGGATCAAGCAGGGCAACGTCCAGGGCACGGACCGCGACGCGCCGAACTACCGCGCGCAGGCCTCGTCGGCCAGGGGCGATTGCTTCTTCTGGGGCGGCGTCACCGCTGAGAACGGCGTGCAGGTCTACAAGGACGTCGCTGCGGCCAACAAGGCCGCGAAGCTCTACGGCCCCGACGGTGTGGTCACGGAAGCGTTCACGAACCCAAAGAAGGGCGGCATTCCCGCCTCGATCGCCCCGCGGGTGAAGATCACCGTGCCGATCGTGGGCGTCAAGGACCTGCCCGCGGCGGGCCCCGTGCTCGACAAGTACAAGCAGAAGTACAGCGTGCCGACCGTCGACCCCTACGGGATCTACGGCTACGAGACGATGGCCCTCGCCCTCGACGTGCTCAAGCGCGCGGGGGCCCAGGCGAACACCCGCGAGGCGGTCCTCAAGGCGCTGTTCGCCACCAAGGACCGCAAGTCGGTCCTGGGCACGTACTCCATCGACAAGAGGGGGGACACGACCCTGAGGGACTACGGCCTGTACACGATCAAGAACGGGCTGCCGACGTACCAGAAGAAGATCGTCGCGCAGACGAAGTAGCGGCCCCTTCGGCCGCCGCTCGCGCCCGACGGCGCACCCGGGCCTTCGCGCTCGCGTCCGGCCCGGGACGCCGGAGCTCGCCCGCAGGCACGACGAGCAGCGTCGAGCGCTCTGGGGCGGTGACCATCGCCTTGAGCGCGAGTCCGGGGGCGTGAACGGGCTGTCAGCTCAGCGCCGAGGAGAGCGCCTCGTCGAGCTCGGGGTGGCGGAAGCCGTACCCGAGCTCCTGGGCACGGCGCGGCACGGCGCGCTGCCCCTCTGTGACGATCTCGGCCATGTCGCCGTAGAGCAGGCGCAGGGCGAAGGCGGGGATCGGGGCCACGGCGGGGCGGTGGAGCGCCCTGCCGAGGGCCCGGGAGAACTCCTTGTTCGTGACCGGGGTGGGGGCGCTCGCGTTGATCGGCCCCGACCAGTCGGTGGAGGCCAGGGCGGCGAGGTACATGCCGACCACGTCGTCGACGTGGATCCACGGCATGTACTGGTTCCCGCCGGCGACGGGACCGCCCATGCCGAGCGTGAAGGGGATGAGCATCTTCGCCAGGGCGCCGCCGCTCCGGTCGAGCACGACACCCGTGCGGATCCTGACGACCCGCAGTCCGAGCCCGGTGGCCGCGTCGGCCTCCCGCTCCCAGGCCACGCAGACCTCGGCCAGGAAGTCGTCCCCCGCCGGCGTGCGCTCGTCGACCTCCTCGTCGCCGTGTGAGCCGTAGTAGCCCGCCGCCGAGGAGGACACGAGGACTGCGGGCCGCGGGTCGGCGGCGCGCAGGCCGGAGACGAGGTTCCGCGTGCCGGTCTCCCGGGAGGAGCGGATGCGCCTGCGCGACCCGTCGTCCCAGCGCTGGGCGACGTTCTCGCCCGCGAGGTGCACGACCGCGTCGCGGCCCGAGAGCGCGGCCATCGGGGCGGGGCCGCCCTCGGGATCCCAGGCGACCGCCTCGACGCCGAGGGCCTCTCGCGCGCGCTCGGGCGAGCGCGAGAGGAGGGTCACCTCGTCGCCCCGCGCCTTGAGCTCCTCCACGAGCCTGGTGCCGATGAGGCCGGTGGCCCCCGAGATCGCGATCCGCATCCGCTCAACGTACGGAGAAACCCCTTCGGGAGTCCGGTGTAGAGTTATCAACCATCGGTCAACAAGACGGGAGACGCATCATGGCGGACGCACCACGGGAGAAGACGTTCCTCCTCGCCCACGTGGAGGAGAGGGCGCTGAAGGCGATCGCGCGGCGGCTGCCGCGCTGGGTGCTCCCCGACCATCTCACCGCCCTCGGCGTCCTGGCCGCGCTCGGGATCGCCACGGCCTACGTGCTCTCCAACGACTCCCGCACATGGCTCTGGGCCGCGAGCGGGCTGCTCGTCGTCCACTGGCTGGGGGACTCGCTCGACGGCACCCTGGCGCGCGTCCGGAGGAGCGAGCGTCCCGGCTACGGCTACTACCTCGACCACCTCGTCGACGCGTTCGCCACCGCGCTCATCGGCATCGGCCTCGGGCTCTCGCCGTTCATGCACCTCGGGGTCGGGCTCGCCATCGTCGTCGCCTACCTCGTGCTCTCGATCAACACCTACCTCGAGACCCACGTCTTCGGCACGTTCTCTCTCGGCTACGGGCGGGTCGGCCCCACGGAGGTACGCCTGCTGCTCGCGGCCATCACCACGGCGCTCGCGCTCGGCCTCGCCGTCGGAACAGCGCTCGACGTCACCGGGCTCGCGATCGCCGGGGTCATGCTCGCCGCCCTCGGTGTCCGCGCCGCGCGCAACCTCCGGGCGCTCGCCGCGCGCGAACCGCGTCCCTCCCGGACTCCTCCCGTCGCTGGGGCAGATGGTCCGTGAGCGCCGCTACCGGATCTCGTCCAGCCACCTCACGTCGGCCCCGAGCGCCCCGTAGTTGCGCTCTGCTCGGCGATCGGCGGTGAGCAGGGTGCAGCCACAGTGGTAAGCGGTCAGGGCGATCAACCCGTCGTAGGCTGCTCCGCCCGCGATGCCGGCCTCGGCAAGCTGGGCAATGAGGCGGCCGCGGTCGTGCGCGGGCAGTGCCGGTCGCGGGCCGGGGAACCGCCCGCCGAGAGCGGTTGCCACCGCCGACGGGTCCAGGCGCACGGGCGGGGGTAGGCGCGTCAGCGTGGAGTACGCCTCGAGCTCGACATGGGCGAGCAGCACGACTTCGTCCGCGAGCGCGGCGTCCGCGCGAGCGTGCACCTCATGCCAGGCAAGCAGCGCGGGGACCACGACGCTCGTGTCCGGCGCGATCATGGACGACGCTCGCGCACCGCCTCCAGCACGTCGGCTATCGCCTCCACGGTCAGCGGCGCCAGCGGGTCGTCGCTCACGAAGCGCGGGCCCCGCAATCCGTCCTCGAGCCGGATCTCCGCGGAGGGAATCCTGATCTCGAGGCGGCCGTCGACGCCCTCGAGCTCGAGCTCCATCCCACTTCTCAGGCCGAGCTCTTCGCGCAGGCGCTTGGGTACCACGATTCGACCCGCACGATCGATGGTCGCGCGCATACCATCGAAGGTTACCATCGCCGATGGTACGCGTCGCGGAGGCCCCAAGCGATCGACCGGGCGGCGGAGGAGATCGCGCGCGTGGCGGCCGACCTGGGTGCCCTCTCGGAGCTGAAAGAGGACGCGCTGCAGCGCGCGGTGGGCGGTGCGCTCGCCCGGGAAACCGGCCTGCAACCCGCCGGGAAGGGGCAGCACCCGCACGCGCCCTCGTTCTCGGGGCACCGGTCTCCCTCTGGGACCCGGAGGGTGAGCCCACCGAACCGGCGGGGAAGCTTCTTGCGTTGCTTCAGGGCGGACGGCCAGCGGAGCGGGAGGAGCTCGTCGAGGCCTCGCGGTACTGCGGACGGGATCGCGAATGGGACTGGTGGAGCGCCTTCTATCCCGATCGCCCGGAGCCAACCGTCATCCCGGCAATCGAGCTCCGCCAGCTCGCCGCCGCCCCGATCGCCGACGCCTCCTCCACCTGGCTGCTCGGCTGCATCACTGTCGCCCCCGCGAGGGCCCAGCTCGGAACCGAAGAAGAGAAGGCCACGTGAGCAGCGTCGGAAGGCTCGACCAGCCGCTCGAGCTTGTCCGCCCGGCGCTTACTCTCCCAGATCGTGCCGGACCGCCCCGAGCAGCTCTTCCTCATCGACGGCAACTCGCTCGCCTACCGCGCGTTCTTCGCGTTGCCCGAGTCCATCGCCACCTCCACCGGCCAGCCGACGAACGCGATCTTCGGCTTCGCGTCGATGCTCGTGAAGATCCTCACGGAGTACGGGCCCCAGGCGACGGTCGTGGTGTGGGACGCGGGCTCCTCGGGGCGCAAGGAGGTCTACGCGGAGTACAAGGGCCACCGCCCCTCACGTCCCGACCTGCTCGCGGAGCAGTGGCCGCACCTCGAGCCGCTCGTGGAGGCGTTCGGCTACACGAATTTGAAGGTGGACTCCTACGAGGCCGACGACGTCATCGCCACCCTGACCGAGCGGGCGAAGGCGGAGGGGGTGCCGGTGACCGTCGTCACCGGCGACCGGGACATGTTCCAGCTCGTCGACGACGGCCTCGTGCGGATCATGGCCACCTCGCGCGGGATCACCGACACGAAGCTCTACGACCGCCAGGGCGTGGAGGACCGCTACGGGATCGCCCCCGAGCTCATCCCCGACTTCTACGGCCTGAAGGGCGACACATCGGACAACATCCCCGGGGTGCCGGGGATCGGCGACAAGACCGCGGCGCAGCTCCTCCAGCGGTTCGGCACGCTGGAAGGGGTCCTGCATCACGTCGACGAGGTCTCAGGCAAGAAGCGCCAGGAGAACCTGCGAACGCACGCGGAGAACGCCAGAACTTCGAAGTTACTGGCAACCGCGAAGCGCGACGTGCCCGTCGAGCTCGACCTCCCCGCCGTCGTCTCCCGCGCGCCCGACCGCTCCGAGCTGCGCGAGGCCTTCCGGCGCTTCGAGCTGCGCGAGCCGCTGCGCCGGCTCGAGGAGGCGCTCGGCTCCGCCGACGCCGCCGCCCCCGCGCCCGCCGCCGACCGCAGCCTGAGCCCGGCGCTCGCCGCAGGCCGGCTCGCGGAGCTGCGGATGGGGGAGAGCGCCCTGGCGATCTCCGCGCGGGCGCCGGAGATCCCGGAGGACCAGCTCTTCGGCGATCCGGAGCCGTGGCACTGGGGGGCGTGGGACGGCGCGGGCGCGGCCGTCCACGGCCGCTGCGCGGACCCGGCCGAGCTCGCGCGCGCGACCGGGGAGCGCCCGGTCATCGCCCACGAGGCCAAGGCGCTCGGGGCGGTGCCCGCGGGCCTCGTCCACGACACCGAGGTCGCCGCCTACCTCCTCGAGCCCGCCCGCCGCGCCTACCCGTTCCGCGAGCTCTGCGAGGAGCGCGGGATCGGCGCGGAGGTCTCCGAGCCCGCCGCCGCTGACGCCGTCCTCGCCCACGCACTCGCCGCCGAGCAGGGCACCCAGCTCGAGGAGCGCGGGCTCGTGGGGCTCTTCGCGGAGGTCGAGCTCCCCCTCGTCCGCGTCCTGCGTGAGATGGAGCTCGCGGGGTGCCGCCTGGACACCGTGCGCCTGCGCGAGATCACCGGCGGGGTGTCGGCGGAGGCCGCCGCCCTGGAGCGGGAGATCTGGGAGATCGCCGGCGAGGAGTTCGTCATAGGCTCGCCCAAGCAGCTCGAGGAGATCCTGTTCGGCAAGCTCTCACTCTCGCGCAAGCGCCGCGGCAAGACTGGGTTCTCCACCGACGCCCGCGTGCTCCAGGCCATCCGTGACGAGCACCCGATCATCATCAAGGTCGAGCGTTTCCGGGAGCTCACGAAGCTCGTCCAGACCTACCTCGAGGCGCTGCCCGACCTCATCGCCGCCGACGGCCGGATCCACACGACGTTCAACCAGACGGCGACGGCGACGGGCCGGCTCTCCTCGACGAACCCGAACCTCCAGAACATCCCGATCCGCACCGAGCTCGGGCGCACGATCCGGGCGTGCTTCGTGGCCGAGCCCGGGCACGTGCTCGTCTCGGCCGACTACGAGCAGGTCGAGCTGCGCATCCTCGCCCACATTGCTCAGGAGGACGTCCTCTCCGAGATCTTCGCGCGCGGGGAGGACGTGCACACCGCCACCGCGGCGACGGTGTTCGGGATGGACCCGACCGAGATCGATCTCGGCATGCGCTCCAAGGCGAAGATGGTCAACTACGGGATCGTCTACGGCCTCTCGGCCTACGGCCTGGCCGACCGGCTGCACATCGACCAGGACGAGGCCCAGGAGTTCATCGACCGCTACCTGTCCCGCTTCCCCGCGGTGGCCGCGTTCATCGCGCGGACGATCGAGGAGGGGACGGAGAAGGGCTACGTCTCCACGCTCTTCGGGCGGCGCCGACAGGTCCCCGAGCTCCGGGCGCGGCGCTGGGAGATGCGCAAGCAGGGCGAGCGCTTCGCCGTGAACATGGTGATCCAGGGCACCGCCGCGGACGTGATGAAGATCGCCATGGTGCGCTGTCACGACGCGCTGCGCCGGGAGGGCCTCGCCACCCGCCAGATCCTCCAGATCCACGACGAGCTGCTGTTCGAGGGGCCGGCCGCGGAGGAGGAGGCGGTCGTCGCGCTCGCGGGACGCGAGATGGCCGCCGCGTGGGAGCGCGAGCCGCCCCTGCCCGTCGGCGTGGGCAGCGGTCCGAACTGGCTGGCGGCGAAGTGAGCGCGGCGCCCGCCATCGCCCTGACGGTGATCGTCGGGTGCCTCATCGGGCTCCAGGCGCCCGTGAACTCCCGCCTGGGGAACGCGGTGGGGAACCTCCCGGCGGCGGCGATCTCCTTCTTCATCGGGACGACCGTGCTCGTCCTGCTCGCCAGCGTGGTCGGCGAGGGCTGGAGCCGCGTCGGAGAGGTCCGGCACGTGGGCTGGACCTACCTGACGGGCGGGCTGCTGGGCGCGGCCTACGTCGCCACCGCGCTCGTCACCGTGCGTGCGCTCGGGGCGGGCGGCGTCACCGCGGCGACGATCGCGGGCCAGCTCATCGCGGCGCTCGTCGTCGACCAGTTCGGCCTGCTCGGCGTCGAGCAGCGCGGGATCACGCCGCTGCGGCTCGCGGGCGTCCTGCTGCTGGCGGCCGGGACGGCGCTCGTCGTGAAGGGTTAGGCGGCGAGGGCAGCGGCCCGACGCGGGTGCGCTCGGCCCGGCCCGACGATCCGCGGGTGGGCGAGCTCGAGGTAGTGGCCGAAGGACCAGTCCAGGAAGCGTCGCGACTCCATCGCGCGCAGCGCCGCGGTCAGCAGCCGCGGCGCGACACGCGGGACGGCGCGCTGGACCCCGAGCATGGCCTCCCACTTCCACCGGTGCCCCGCCGAGAACGCCGCGTAGGAGTGCAGGGCGTCCTCGCGCGTCCGGCGCCCCTCCACCACGGCGCGCAGCTCGCGTCCCAGCGCGATCCCGAAGTACAGCGCCGGGCGGATCCCCTCGGCGGTCAGCGGCAGGCAGTGCCCGGCCGAGTCGCCCACGAAGAACACCCCGTCCGCCGCCGCGGGCCGCAGCCGGTGGGGGATCCAGTTGCCCTGGAACCGGATCGGTTCCCGCGCCTCGTCGCGCGCCAGGCGCACCGTCGGCTCCTTGACGTGGACGCGGGGATCGAAGGAGCCCACGCCCACCCGCACCTCGTGCCCCGCCGGGAACGACCATCCGTACCCCGCCGGCACGTAGGAGCGGTCGATCCAGATCGCGAGGTCGTCGCCCGAGCCGCCGGGGTGGACCTCCAGGCCACGCGAGAGCCACGCCTCCGGTGGCTGGACGTTCTCGCCGGGCGCGAGGATCCGCCGCCACCCGAGGCCGTCCACCACGAGCGGGGCGCGCACGTCGCCCCGGTCGGTGTGGACGACGTCCCCCGTACGCCCCTCGACCTTCGCGGTCTCGAACACCGCGTCTGACCCCTGCTCGCGCAGCTCGCCGCACACCGTGCGGTAGTCGAACGTGGAGAACGTCCACGGCAGGCGAAGGCGGGCCGTCCGGTGCGGGGTGTGGCACACGAGCTCGTCGAAGCGCTGCTGCTCGGAGAGCCCGAGCGCCTCGAGCCACTGCGTCGGTATTCCGCACGCCGAGGTCTGGCGCTCGCCGACGTCGTAGCGGTCCAGCATGAGCACCCGCGCGCCGGCGCGCTGCAGCTCCCGCGCCACGGCTAGGCCGGCGAACGACGCCCCGCAGATGAGGACGTCGGCGTCGGTGTCGATGGGCGTGCGCTCGGCGCCGCGCCTGGTCGCGCGCGTGGGCATCCCCGCTCAGGCTACGGCCACTAACCTTGGGGGCACATGTCAACTTCCACGCCCACCGCCCCCGACGCGCACGTCGTCGAGGGCTCCGACGGCCTCGTGCTCGAGGTCGACGGCCGTCAGGTCCCCAACTACGACGCGACCCTCGTCGACTTCTCCGAGGGTGACGTCGTCACCGGCAACGTCGTCCGGATCGACAACGACGAGGTCCTCGTCGACATCGGCTACAAGAGCGAGGGGGTCATCCTCGCCAACGAGCTCTCCATCCGCAAGAACGTCGATCCCGCCGACGAGGTCGAGATGGGGGAGGAGGTCGATGCCCTCGTCCTCACCAAGGAGGACCCGGACGGGCGTCTGATCCTCTCGAAGAAGAAGGCACGGTTCGAGAAGGCGTGGCGGCTCATCGAGGCCGCCGCCGAGTCCGGCGAGCCCGTCACCGCGAACGTCATCGAGGTCGTCAAGGGCGGCCTGATCCTCGACCTCGGGGTGCGCGGCTTCCTGCCCGCCTCGCTCGTGGACATCCGCCGGGTGGCCAACCTCGACGAGTTCATGGGCACGCAGATCGAGTGCCGCGTGATCGAGCTCAACCGCGCGCGCAACAACGTGGTGCTCTCGCGCCGCGCCGTGCTCGAGGAGGAGCGCAAGGAGGTCCGCGAGCAGATCCTCGACCGGCTCCAGCCGGGCGACATCGTCGACGGCCAGATCTCGAACATCGTGGACTTCGGCGCGTTCGTCGACCTCGACGGGATCGACGGCCTCATCCACATCTCCGAGCTGTCGTGGTCGCACGTCAACCACCCCTCGGAGATCCTGAACATCGGCGACACGGTCAACGTCAAGGTCCTCGACATCGATCGCGAGCGTCAGCGCATCTCGCTCGGGCTCAAGCAGACCCAGGAGGACCCGTGGCAGCGGGTCGTCGACACCTACCGGGTGGGCGACGAGCTCGAGGGCACGGTCACGAAGGTCGTCACCTTCGGCGCCTTCGTGGAGATCCTCGACGGGGTGGAGGGGCTCGTGCACATCTCCGAGCTCGCGCCCCAGCACGTGGAGAACCCGCGCGAGCTCGTCGCCCCGGGTGACGACCTGCGCGTACGGATCCTCGAGATCGACTCCGACCGCCGGCGGCTCTCGCTCTCGATCAAGCGGGTGGAGGACCAGGTGCTGCCCGTGCCCGGGTCCTCGGCCACGGGGTCACCGGAGGACGCGCCCGCGCCGGACGAGGGCGAGCCGGACTACGACAACGCGCCCGAGCTCGGGCTCTCCGAGGAGGTCTTCGCCGACGACGACGCACGGATGGCCGACCAGGCCGCCGCGGCGGAGGCAACCGAGGAGGACCCGAGCCTCGACGCCTCCGGCTCGGGGGTCCCCGGGGTCGAGGAGGCGCCGGTCGGCGCGCTCGTCGCCGAGGCCGCGACCGAGGACGCCGCCGCGGAGGCGCCCGCCGAGGAGCCGGACGCTCCGGCCGCGGAGGCGCCGGTCGAGGATCCCGAGGCACCTGCCGAGCAGCCCGTCGCCGAGGAGGCGCCGGTCGAGGATCTCGTCGCCCACGAGGAGAAGGCGCCGGCGGTCAGCGAGCCCGAGGATGTGACCGCCGAGGGCCCCCCCGCCGATCCGGCCACCGACCCCTCCGGGGCCGGCGGTGCCCGGCCTGCGGGCGATGCAGCGGTCGCCGACACGGACGAGTCGCCGACCCCGACCGCGACCGCGACGGACGAGCCCGCCTGAGGGCGGGCGGGATCCGGTTCATCGGGCTCACGGGCGGGCTGGGCGCGGGGAAGTCGACCGCGCTCGCCGTGCTCGGGCGCCTCGGCGCGGCGACTCTTTCCACGGATGCGGTCGTGCACGACCTGTACGAGAGCGACGAGGTCCGCGGGGCCGTCGTCTCCCGGTGGGGGCGCGAGGTCGCGCCGGACGGAGCGGTGGACCGCTCCGTGGTGGCCGCCCGCGCGTTCGCCGACCCCGAGCAGCGCGCGTGGCTCGAGGGGTTGCTGTGGCCGCGGGTCGGCGCCCGGGTGGCCGCCTGGCGCGAGGAGGAGACCCACCGGGAGCCGCTCCCGCGCGCGCTCGTGGTCGAGACGCCGCTGCTCTTCGAGGCGGGGCTCGAGGCGATGTACGACGCGACCATCGCGGTGGTCGCGCCCGAGGCGCTACGCACGGAGCGCGCGTCCGCGCGTGGCCACGCGGTGCTCGACGAGCGCCACGCGCGTCAGCTCTCCCAGGAGGAGAAGGCGCAACGTGCGACGTTTGTCGTGGTCAACGACGGCACGCCGAAGGAGCTCGAGGCGAGGCTGTCGGCCATCCTTGCCAAGCTGCATTCCTGATGGGGGCCACCGCCACCCGCCGCCGCACGCCCGCCACGGCCCGCCCCGGCGCGGCGGGTCGGCGCCGCCTGCTGCGACGGCGCCGTGGCCTGCTCGGGGTCGTGCTGCTCGTCGCGACCGGCGCGGCGGTGCTCGCGCTCGGCGCGACCGGGTTCTTCTCGCATGCCGTCCGGGAGATCTCGCTCCCGCTGCGCCACGAGGACATCATCCGCCAGCAGGCCGCCGCCAAGCGCCTCGATCCCGCCCTCGTGGCCGGCGTGATCTTCGCGGAGTCGAAGTTCGTCGACCAGACCTCGCCGGCCGGGGCGCGGGGGCTCATGCAGATCACCCCGGACACCGCCCGCTACATCGCGCACCGCTCGGGCGGCACCGCGTTCCGGCTCGCGGATCTCGGTACCCCCCAGGTGAACATCGCCTACGGCACCTACTACCTGCACTATCTGCTGACCCGCTACGGCGGGAACGAGGTGCTGGCCGTCGCCGCCTACAACGCCGGCGCCGGCAACGTCGACCGCTGGCTGCGCGACGCGGCGACCTCCGGCCGCGCGTTCCGCGCCGACAAAATCCCGTTCCCCGAGACCCGCCACTACGTGGCGAAGGTCCTGCACGCCCGCGACGGCTACCGCCGCTCGTACGCGCGCGAGCTCGGGCTCTAGAGCGCTCGGGCGGGGTGCGGTCGAGCGTTCCGGGCGTGGCTCGCGAGTCCGAGACCCCAGCCCAGCGCGGGCCAGACCGGCCATGGGTACCAGCCCCCGCCCGTGAGGGCGACCGACAGCCAGATCCCGACGAGCAGCACCATCACCCCGACGTAGGCGCGTACGTGCCCGCCGAGCTCCTCGCGCGCGCGGCCGGCCCGCTCGTGCCGCCGGCTCTCGCGACGCCCGCGCTCGCGCCACGCCGGAGGCAGGTCGGCGGTCAGCGGCGCGAGCTCCCCCGCGATCTTTGCCGTGAGCGCCGCCCCCGTGCGCTCCGCGAGCTCGTCGGGCTCCAGCAGCCCGGCGCCTCCCGCGGCGCGCAGCAGGGCGACGACCTCCTCCCGGTCGTCATCGACCGCGGCCCCGCCCCTGCCGCACAAGCCCAGGCCTACCAAGCAGCGGCACGCGCCTGCGCAGGCACCCCGAGCTGTGTCCGCTTCACCGTCTGGGGCGTCGCCGACCCATGGAGCTGGCGCGGCGCGGACGCACACGCGCTGCTCCTCGCTCCGGACTACGGACCGAAGCCGGCCCTCGACGCGGTCATCAGCGTCCTGGCGATTCGACCCCCGGGCTGAGAGGGCACGGTCAGCGCTCCGCTCCAGCGACGGCCCGTCGATGGCGCCGAAGGAAGTCGCCCCGAATCTCCGTACGGGTCAGGGGCGGAGAAGACCTGGAGCTCCGGTTGGCTCAGGCCGCCGACGGGTCCGTGCCTGCCTCGGGGGGCGGCTCGCCGCGCTGGAGCAGCGAGTGCCGACGGCCGTAGAGGAAGTAGACGACGAGCCCGAGCAGGAACCAGATCCCGAACCGCTCCCAGGTCGCGCCCTGGAGCTTCGTCATGAGGTGGACGCACAGCGCCGCCCCGATAAGGGGGAAGACGGGGACGAGGGGCACGCGGAACGGACGGTCGAGGTCGGGCTTGGTCCGGCGCAGGATGATCACGCCGATATTGACCAGGAAGAACGCGAAGAGCGTGCCGATGTTGACGAGCTCCGCGAGCTCCGAGAGCGGGATGAAGGCGGCCATCGCGGCCGCGAGGATCCCGAACGTCAGCGTGATGCAGCACCGGCGTCTTCCGCTTGGACAGCTTCGCGAAGCCGCGCGGGAGCAGCCCGTCGCGACACATGGAGAACATGATCCGCGACCGCCCGTAGAGGATCGTCAGCACGACCGACGTGATCGCGATGCATGCGCCGAGCGACACCAGGTCGGCACCGACGCTCGTGCCCACGCCGTCGCGCAGGATGGTGGCGAGCGGCTGGTCGTCGCCGACGAGCTTCTTGTAGTTGAAGGCGCCGATGGCGGCGACGGCGACGAGGACGTAGAGCGCGGTGGCGATGAGCAGCGACCCGATGATTCCCTTGGGCAGGGCCTTGTCCGGATCCTTCACCTCCTCCGAGGAGGTCGAGATCGCGTCGAAGCCGATGTAGGCGAAGAAGATCAGCGAGGCGGCGTTCGCGGTCCCCGAGAACCCCTTGGGCTGGAAGGGATCGAAGTTCCCACTGTGGAACGCCGTGAACGCGAGGACGATGAAGAGGAGCAGGATCCCGACCTTCACGAAGACCATGCCCGTGTTGAAGCGCACGCTCTCGCGCACGCCCACGGCGAGAACGAAGGTGACCCCGAGTACGAGCAGGACGGCGAACAGGTTGAACGTGCCTCCCTCGCCGGGAGGCTGGGTGATGGAGTCCGGGAGCGATGTGCCGAGCACCGAGTCGAGCAGCCCCTTGAGGTAGCCGCCGAAGGCGACGGCGACCACGGCGACGGAGAACCCGTACTCGAGGATGAGGTCCCAGCCGATGATCCAGGCGATGAGCTCGCCCAGCGTGGCGTACGAGTACGTGTAGGCCGAGCCCGAGACCGGCACCGCTGCCGCCATCTCGGCGTAGGAAAGGGCGGAGAACAGGCACGTGATCCCGGCGAGTACGAACGAGACGACGATCGCCGGCCCGGAGTCGCCTACGGCCTTGCCGAGGATCGCGAAGATCCCCGTGCCCACCACGGCACCGAGGCCGAGGGCGGTGAGGCCGACCACGCCGACGGCGCGGTTGAGCTGCTCGCCCTCACCGATCTCCCTGACGATGCGGTCGGCGGACTTCGTCCGGAACGGCGCGGGCAGGCGGGCGGCGGAGGCCATGGGCTAGCTCCCGGGAGGGGTGACGACGAGGACGGGACGGCGCGAGCGGCTGACGAGCTCGAGGGAGACGGAGCCCAGCAGACGCCGGGCCACGGGACCGCGGCTGGTGCCGCCCACGAGGATGAGGTCGGCGTCCTGCTCCTTGGCGGAGAGCAGGATCCCGGGCACCACGCCCCGGACCGGGCCTGGGCGCTCGCGTCGACGCCCGCCGCGCGCAGCCGCTCGGCAACTGCCTCCGCGGCGGACCGCGCGAGCCCGAGGGTCTCGGAGCGCGGGAGGGTCGAGAGCGCCTCCATCTCGACGCCGTCGACCGAGACGACGGTCACGGCGGCGCCCGTCTGTGAGGCCGGCTACACCTCGCGCGCATCGAGGACCACGGCGAACCCGATTAGGCTGGCGCGCCGTCGGTGCGAAGACACTAACGCCCCGCTCTAGTGTTGACGGACATGCCGGAGTTCGAGCTCGACGCCGCCTACGTCCCCACCGCCGACCAGCCCCGGGCGGTCGCGTCGCTGGCGGAGGGCATCCGCGCCGGCGAGCGTGCCCTGACCCTGCTCGGGGCCACGGGGACGGGCAAGACGATGTCGATGGCCGCCACGATCCAGGCCGTCCAGAAGCCCGCGCTGGTGATCGCCCACAACAAGACGCTCGCCGCCCAGCTCTGCAACGAGTTCCGCACGTACTTCCCGCGCAACGCGGTCGAGTACTTCGTCTCCTACTACGACTACTACCAGCCCGAGGCCTACGTCCCCGCCAAGGACCTGTACATCGAGAAGGACTCGGCCATCAACCAGGAGATCGACCGCCTGCGCCACGCCGCCACGGCCGGTCTGTTCGCGCGCCGCGACGTGCTCATCGTCGCCTCGGTCTCGTGCATCTTCGGCCTCGGCTCGCCCGAGACCTACGACCTCAACATGCAGATCCTCCGCAAGGGGGACTTCGTGGACCGCGACGCGCTGCTGCGCAAGCTGGTCTCCATCCAGTACACACGCAATGACGTCGCCCTGGGCCGCGGCACGTTCCGCGTGCGGGGGGAGACCCTCGAGGTCTTCCCGGCCTACGCGGAGACCGCGTTCCGGGCGGTCCTGTTCGGGGACGAGGTCGAGCGCCTCCAGCACTTCGACCCGCTCACGGGCGAGCTGATCGCCGACGACCTCGAGCACGTGGCGGTCTGGCCCGCCACCCACTACAACGTGCGCGAGGGGCGGATGGAGGCCGCGGTCACCGAGATCGCGCGCGAGCTCAACGAGCGCACCGCGCAGCTCGAGGCCGAGGGCAAGCTGCTCGAGTCCCACCGCCTGCGCCAGCGCACCCAGTACGACATGGAGATGCTGCGCGAGATGGGCTTCTGCTCCGGGATCGAGAACTACTCGCGGATCCTCGACGGGCGTGAGCCCGGGTCCCGGCCGTACTGCCTGCTCGACTACTTCCCCGACGACTTCGTCTGCTTCATCGACGAGTCCCACCAGACCGTCCCGCAGATCGGCGGGATGCACGAGGGGGACCGCTCCCGGAAGTCGACGCTCGTGGACTTCGGGTTCCGGCTGCCCAGCGCGCTCGACAACCGCCCGCAGACCTTCGACGAGTTCCTCTCGATCACCCCGCAGATGGTGTTCGTCTCCGCGACGCCGGGCGAGTACGAGCGGACCCATGCCTCGCGGATCGTCGAGCAGATCGTGCGGCCGACGGGGATCATCGATCCCGAGATCGAGGTCCGCGAGACGAAGAACCAGATCGACGACCTCATGAACGAGATCCGGGGCCGGGTCGAGGTCAACGAGCGCACGCTCGTGACCACGCTGACCAAGAAGATGTCCGAGGACCTCACGGACTACCTGCTCGAGATGGGCTTCAAGGTCCGCTACCTGCACTCGGAGATCGACACGCTCGAGCGCATCCAGATCATCCGCGACCTGCGGCTGGGGGAGTTCGACGTGCTCGTGGGGGTGAACCTGCTGCGCGAGGGGCTCGACCTGCCCGAGGTCACGCTCGTGGGGATCCTCGACGCCGACAAGGAGGGCTTCCTCCGGGGCGCGACCTCGCTCATTCAAACGATCGGGCGTGCGGCGCGGAACATCCGCGGGAAGGTCGTCATGTACGCTGACAAGGAGACCGCGGCGATGCGCACGGCGATCTCCGAGACCGACCGCCGGCGCGAGATCCAGCGCGCGTACAACTCAGAGCACGGGATCACGCCCGAATCGATCGTCAAGGGGATCTCCGACATCGCGGAGTTCCTCCAGTCGGAGTCGAAGGTGCCGAGGAAGCGGCGGGGGACGCGGCGCAAGGACCATGGGATGTCCCGGGAGCAGCTCGAGGGGACCATCGTGGAGCTCGAGGAGGAGATGCTCGTCGCCGCCGAGGAGCTGCGCTTCGAGTACGCGGCGAAGCTGCGCGACGAGATCAAGGATCTCCGCCGCGAGCTGGCCGAGGTCGCGCCGGCGTAGACGCGGGAGCCCGTCCGTCGTGCGCGCGTGCTACCCGGGCCGGCGCGCGGCGGTCTGATCGAGCAGGCTTCCGGGCACGTCTCCGCTCCCGCCCGGTAGTCTCCGCCGCGCCCCGACCGTCCCCCGGAGGAACCGCCCCGTGGCCCTCGACCGCCAGAGCATCGAGAAGAGAGACTTCCCCATCGGACGCCGCGGGTATGACCCCGACGCCGTCGACACCCACCTCGGCGACATCGCGGCCGAGATGGAGGACCTGCGCCGCCAGTCGCGCGAACGGACCGGCAACCTCGCCGCGATCGCTTCGGAGCAGGTGCGCTCCATCGTCGAGGCCGCCGAGCACAGCGCGGCGGAGATCGCCCGCCAGGCCGAGGCGGACGCCCGCGAGATCCGCGAGGGTGCCGACGAGGAGGCCCGCTCGTCCCGCGAGCAGGCGACCGAGCAGGCCCGCGACTACGTGGGCAAGGTCGCCGAGGCCTCCACGGAGCTCCTCGGGCGCGTGGACGCAATGGAGTCCGAGCTCGGGCAGCTGGTGGAGACGCTGCGCACGGGGGCGAACCGCCTGAACGCCGACCTCCAGCTCCTCCAGGGCAACCTGGCCGAGGTCAGCGACGCCACGGGCGCCGGCCGCCGCTTCGAGCCCGAGCCCGGGTCCGAGCCCGCCACGGACGCCACCGCGGGCGTCGCCGGCCCGAGCCCGGCGCCGCCCGAGGCGCTCGCCGAGGAGGAGCTCGCGGACGAGCCCGAGGCGGTCCGGGACGAGCCGGAGGCGATCGACGCGGAAGCGGAGACCGACGAGGACCTCGAGCCCGTCCCCGCCGACGGCTCCGGTGGCGACGACGACGCCGAGGGCGCTCGCCTCGTGGCGCTGAACATGGCCCTCAACGGGTCCTCGCGCGACGAGACGGATCAGTACCTGTCCGAGCACTTCACCCTCGCGGACCGCGCGGGCCTGCTCGACGAGGTCTACGCCACCGTCGAGGGCTGAGGTCCGGAGAGTCCGGGCGCGTCACGCCCGGACCCGCGCATAGACTCATAAGGATGCCTCCGGCGGAGATCCTGCGCGTCACGGGCGCCCGCGAGCACAACCTGAAGGACGTCACCCTGGAGATCCCCCGGGGCTCCCTGACGGTCATCACCGGGCTCTCCGGTTCGGGCAAGTCCTCGCTCGCCTTCGACACGATCTACGCGGAGGGGCAGCGGCGCTACGTCGAGTCCCTGTCAGCCTACGCCCGCCAGTTCCTGGGCCAGATGGACAAGCCGGACGTCGACTCGATCGAGGGGTTGTCGCCCGCGATCTCCATCGACCAGAAGACCACTTCGCGCAACCCGCGCTCCACGGTGGGGACGGTCACGGAGATCTACGACTACCTACGCCTGCTCTGGGCGCGGATCGGCCACCCGCACTGCCACATCTGCGGGCGCCCCATCACCGGCCAGTCGGCGGAGCAGATCATCGACCAGGTGATGGACCTCGCGGAGGGGACCCGCTTCATGGTCCTCGCGCCCATCGTCCGCGGGCGCAAGGGCGAGTTCCGCGACGTCCTCGAGCACCTCCGCGGCGAGGGCTTCTCCCGGGTGAAGGTGGACGGCGAGCTCAAGCGTCTCGACGAGCCGCTCGAGCTCGACAAGAAGTTCAAGCACGACGTCGCCGTGGTGGTGGATCGGCTCGTGATGAAGCCCGACCTGCGCAAGCGGCTGGCCGACTCCGTGGAGACCGCGGTCGCCCTCGCGGATGGGCTGCTCGAGGTCGAGCTCGTGGACAGCGGCGAACTCAGGACTTATTCGGAGAAGTTCGCCTGTCCCGTCCACGGCCCGTCGGTGGCCGAGCTCGAGCCCCGCATCTTCTCCTTCAACTCGCCGCACGGGGCCTGCCCGCGCTGCACCGGTCTCGGCTCCCAGCAGGAGATCGACCCCGAGCTCATCGTCCCCGACGCCACGCTTTCGATCGGTGAAGGTGCGATCGCGCCCTGGGCCCAGTCGGCCTCGAACTACTACGACCAGCTCATCGACTCCATCGCCGAGCGCTACGACGTCGACCTCGAGACCGCCTGGCAGGACCTCCCGGAGGAGGCCCAGGGGTTCTTCCTGCACGGCACCCAGGGCGAGCGGGTCCAGGTCTCCTATCGCAACCGCTTCGGCCGCCGGCGCTCCTACTCGACGCAGTTCGAGGGGATCGTCTCCAACCTCGAGCGCCGCTACCGCGAGACGGACTCCGAGCAGGTCCGGGAGAAGATCGAGGAGTACATGACGCTGCGGCCGTGCCCGGAGTGCCGGGGCGCTCGCCTGAAGCCCGAGTCCCGGGCGGTCCTCGTGGAGGGGATGGCCATCCACGACTACACGCACCTCTCGGCCCACCGCGCGCTCGCCTGGGTGGACGGCCTCGACCTGTCCGACACCGAGCGCCGCATCGCCCGGCTCATCCTGCGCGAGATCTCCGAGCGCCTGCGCTTCCTCGTCGACGTCGGGGTGGGCTACCTGTCCATGGACCGGGCCGCGGCGACGCTGTCGGGCGGCGAGGCCCAGCGCATCCGCCTGGCCACGCAGATCGGGTCCTCGCTCGTGGGGGTCCTCTACATCCTCGACGAGCCCTCGATCGGCCTGCACCAGCGCGACAACGAGAAGCTCATCGGAACGCTCGACCGCCTGCGCGACCTCGGGAACACGGTCCTCGTCGTGGAGCACGACGAGGGGACGATGCGGGCGGCCGACCACGTCGTGGACATGGGCCCGGGCGCCGGCGAGCACGGGGGCTGGGTGGTCGCCGAGGGCACCGCGGAGGAGATCGAGGCGGTTCCCGATTCCCTCACCGGTCAGTTCCTGTCCGGGCGCCGGCGGATCGAGGTGCCGGCCAGGCGGCGGACGCCGTCGGGCTACGTGGGGATCGAGGGGGCCTCGCAGCACAACCTCAAGCACGTCGACGTGAAGATCCCGCTCGGGGTCATGTCCTGCGTGACGGGCGTGTCGGGCTCGGGGAAGTCGACGCTGGTCTCCGACGTCCTCTTCAAGGCCGTCTCGAACAAGCTCCACAAGGCCAAGCAGAAGCCCGGGGCGCACAAGCGGGTCACCGGCCTGGAGCAGCTCGACAAGATCATCGCCGTCGACCAGTCGCCGATCGGGCGCACCCCGCGCTCGAACCCGGCCACCTACATCGGGCTCTTCGACCAGATCCGCGACCTCTTCTCCCGCACGCCGGAGGCGCGGGCGCGGGGCTACAAGCCCGGTCGCTTCTCCTTCAACGTCAAGGGTGGGCGCTGCGAGGTGTGCCGCGGCGACGGCCAGATCAAGATCGAGATGCACTTCCTGCCCGACGTCTACGTGCCCTGCGAGCAGTGCCACGGCCGGCGCTACAACCGCGAGACGCTCGAGGTGCACTTCAAGGGCAAGTCGATCGCCGACGTGCTCGGGATGCCCATCGAGGAGGCCGTGTCCTTCTTCCGGCACATCCCGAAGATCCACCGGCGCCTCCAGATGCTCCACGACGTGGGGCTCGACTACATGCGCCTTGGTCAGCCGGCGACGACGCTTTCGGGCGGGGAGGCCCAGCGCGTCAAGCTCGCGGCCGAGCTCTGCCGCGTCGCCACGGGGCGCACGCTCTACATCCTCGACGAGCCCACCACGGGGCTGCACTTCGCCGACATCGAGCGGCTGCTCGAGGTCCTCCAGCGCCTCGTGGACGCGGGCAACTCGGTGGTGGTCATCGAGCACAACCTCGACGTGATCAAGACCGCCGACCGGATCATCGACATGGGCCCGGAGGGCGGCGAGGAGGGCGGCTACCTCATCGGGACGGGCACGCCCGAGCAGATGGTGGCCAACCCGGACTCGGTGACGGGGCGCTTCCTCGCGCCCCTGCTGCCGGCGGCGGTGGGGGCGGGGGGTGGGGTGCGTTCGCGCCGGCGGCGGGCGAAGGCGGCGGCGGCAGAAGTCCGCGCGGCCGCCTGAGCCGTAGTCGAGACGTGCGCGTCCACGTGCTCGAGCGCGAGCAGGTCGTCCCGCGGGAGCCCGACGAGGTGTGGGAGTTCTTCTCCGATGCCCACAACCTCGAGGAGATCACCCCGCCCTACCTCCGCTTCGAGGTCGTCCCCCCGCGGCCGATCGCCATGGGGGAGGGGGCGCTGATCGAGTACCGGTTGCGTCTCCACCGCCTTCCCCTGTCCTGGCTCACCCGGATCGACGTGTGGGAGCCGCCCCATCGCTTCGTCGACCGGCAGCTCCGCGGGCCCTTCCAGCTCTGGCACCACACGCACACCTTCGCGCCGCACCCCGACGGGACCCTCGTGCGCGACCGGGTGCGCTACCGGATCGGACTCGGGCTCCTCGGCGCGCTCGCGCGGCCCCTCGTGCGCCACGACCTCGAGGGGATCCTGTCCTTCCGCCACGACGCGGTGGCGCGCCGGCTTCGTTCTCAGCCCACCCGGTAGGTCCGGACGACCCGGACGCGCTGGCCGGCGCGGTCGGCGGCGACGACCACGAGGGCGCGGCGCCCGCGGCGCGAGGTATCCAGGCGGCGGCCCGCGCGCACGGTGCCGCGGCAGCGCGCGACACCGGAGCCCCCGCGCTCGTCGCGGCAGGAGTAGCGGGCGACGACCCGCGCGCCACGCCGCAGCACGGCGCCGCGGACCGGCGTGCGGACTTTGACCACCGGGGCTCGGCCGTCGACGACGTAGGTGCGGGTCAGCACCGAGAGGTGCCCGGCGCGGTCACGCGCGCGGACCGTGAACCGCCGGCGCCCGGGTCGGGTGTCGATCCGGGCGCCGCGGAGCACGGTCCCCGCGCAGGTCGTCATGCCGCTGCCGCCGGGCTCGTCGGCGCAGGAGTAGCGGGCGCGCACGCGGGCGCCGCGCCGCACGTAGCGCGAGGGGGCGGTGAGCGTGATCGTGGGCGCCGCTACATCGGCGATGAGCGAGACGTTCCGGGTGACCCAGGCCGAGCGCGCCCGGAGCGCACGCCCGCGAGCTGCGCGGTCCCCCACACGGTCCGGGGTGCGAGCGGATCCGGGCTGGCGGCGGCCGAAGGCGCCCAGGGGCAGACCGCGATGCCGCACGCGGCCGGGTCCGCGCTGCGGTCCACGGTCCGCTGCCCCGCGAGCAGGTGGAGGTCGGTCGCCCGGGTCCGCGCGAGGACGCGGAGGCTCGGCGTCGCGCCGGGGCCGACCGCGGTGACGAGGAGCACGGCGGCGTCGTCCGAGCGGGTGGGCGAGATGGCACCGTCGAACAGCCACTCGTCGCCGTCGCGGACCACCCCGGCCTGACGCACACGGTTCGCGGCGGGCAGGATCTCGTACCAGCGCACGACCGAGCGTCCGCGCGCGCCGGCGACCGTCTGGGCGGTCCACACCGCCTCGGCGCCCCCGGCGGTGGGATCGGCGTGGGACACCGCCTCGGAGAGGCGGCCGTCGCCGGTGTCGAGCAACGGGGCGCTCCCGGGCTGGAGGGCGTCGTCGGGGGCGGCGAAGCGGCTCACGAGCGGTGTCCCGTCGCTGATGAGGTGACCGTTCGCGTAGTCGATGTGCCAGAGCGGCAGTGCATCCCCCCGGCCCGTCGCGGGGTCCATGGCCGCGGACACGATCGCGCCCGCCGGCGCCGCGTCCTGCGTGGCGGGCACGGGCGTCCACGCGAGCGGTCCCCGGCGCGTGGTCAGGGGGTTCGCCGGCGTTCCGAAGTAGGGAACGGGCGGCCGCTCGGGGCATGTGGTCAGCGCGACCGGCCCGGGCTTGGTCGTGAAGAAGATCCGCGCGGTGCGGAACCCGTCCGGGCCGTAGGCGTTCGTCCCGAAGATGAGGTGGGCGTCGTCGTGGCCGAGCCGGGGGTCGGCCTCGAGGTCCTTGCTCCCCGGGCCGCCCAACTGCGCGTCGGTGTCGAACGCGTAGTGACACCAGCCGGGCCCCAGGTCGCGCGGATCGGGCCCCCGTGAGTAGCCGAAGGCGATCCGGTGGGTGTCGTCGGACGTGCTCGCGGCGTCGGCGCCCGGGTCGGTCGCGGTGGCGAGGTAGAGCCAGCGCCGGCCCTGGGGTCCCATTGGACCTGGGGGTCCGCGGGGCGGCCGGTGCCCGTGAAGTCCGCGAGCGACCGTGTGCTGAGCTGTCGTCCGCTGCGGTCGTAGACCGCGATGCGACGGTTCACCGCCTCCACGTAGGCGGTGGGACCGATGGCTCCGGTCGCGCCCGAGCGCGGCGCGGTGCCGTCCGCCACAAGGCCGAGCGCGTCGAGCGGTGCCACGAGGCCGGAGGCCAAGCCATCGCTCGCCCGCGGCGTGGCCACCGCCTTCGCGCGTACGACGCGGTCCACGGGTCGGCTCGTCTTCGCCGCCGCCCCAGACGCCGACAGCGCGAGGACGACCAGGGCGAGGAGTGGCGCGCGCGCCGGAGGCACCACTCGGATGATGACGCTCGGGGCGGCGCGGAGTTGCGGTCGGCGGGTAGCTTCCGGGCGTCGTGGACTCCCGTCTCGCCCGCCTGTGGTGGCAGAAGTGGCGCTGGTACGAGCGCAGCTCTCTCCCCTGGAACCGCGCCCGCATCCACTGGGAGCTCGCGCAGCGGTCGGCCTTCGCCCGCTGGCCCATCCACGGCAACGTGCTCGAGGCCCTGCGCGAGGGGCGGCTCGAGGTCGGTGAGCACGTGCTGTTCGAGCCCGACGTGTGGCTCACGGCGCCGGCGCCGGGGCGGATCCGGATCGGGGCGGGCTCCTTTTTGAACGTCGGGGTGATGGTCGCCGCCGTGGAGCTCGTGGAGATCGGCGAGCACTGCATGCTCGCCAACAACTGCTTCGTGACCGACGGCAACCACCGCTTCGACGATCCCGGCGAGCCGGTCCCCTGGCAGGGCTTCACCTCCAAGGGACATACCCGGCTGGGCGACAACGTCTGGCTCGGGGCCAACGTGGTGGTCACGAGCGGGGTGACCATCGGCGAGCGCTGCGTGGTGGGCGCGAACTCCGTCGTGACCCGCGACATCCCGCCCCGCTGCATCGCCACCGGCGCGCCCGCCCGGGTGCTCGGCTCCGTCGAGTACACGCCCGGCGTGGAGCCGCCGGTCCAGGCCGCCGCCGCCGCGGTGCAGCCGCCCGAGCTGCCCGCGGAGGGCTCCTAGGCCTTGGTCACCACGAAGTCGTAGCCGCGCCAGATCGCCCAGGCGCAGACCAGCACGCCCGCAAGCGCCAGGGCGTAGAACGCGGGGGCGGGCCGCTTGTGCCCACGCCGGGCCTCGTTGCCGCGCGAGAGCCCAAAGACGATCAGGGAGAACGCCGTGGTCACGCCGACCCCGGCCACGAGCGAGACCCAGACGACCTTGACCAGGGCGCCGACATCGACGATGGTGCCGTTCGGGGTCACGCCGCGGGCGCCGTCGCGCTGCCGCGCGTCTCCTGGAGGCGGCGCGCGAGCACCGCCGCCAGCGCCGCGAGGATGAGCACCGAGACCACCAGGGGTCCGAGGGCTCCGGTCCCGAAGGCCCGCGTGATCCCGTAGACGAGCGCCCCCACCGCGCCGGCGCAGGGGAGGGTGAGCACCCACGCGAGGACGATGTTCCCGGCCACCCCCCAGCGCACGGCCGAGAGCCGCTTCGCGGCCCCGGCGCCCATCACCCCGCCGGAGATCACGTGCGTGGTGGAGAGCGGGTAGCCGAAGTGCGAGGCGACGAGGATCACCGTCGCCCCCGCGCTCTGCGCGGCGAACCCCTGGGCGGCGTCCATCTTGATGATCCGCGAGCCCATCGTCCTGATGATCCGCCAGCCGCCGGTGTACGTGCCCAACGCGATGGCGCTCGCGGCGGAGATGACCACCCAGTGCGGGGTCGCGGCGTCGGCGGAGATCGTCCCGTTCGCCGCGAGGGCGAGCGTCATGACGCCCATCGTCTTCTGCGCGTCGTTGGTTCCGTGGGCGAGCGCGAGCAACCCGCCCGAGGCGAGCTGGCCGAGCCGGAACCCTCGGCCCACCGGGCCGGGTCGCAACCGCCCGACGATCCGGTAGATGAGAAGGATCGCCGTCCCGGCGACGACGAAGGCGAGGATGGGCGCGATCACCGCGGGGACGAGGACCTTGCCCACGAGGCCCCCGGCGATGACGGCCTTCGTCCCCTCGGCGGCGAGCACCGCCCCCACCACCCCGCCGATCAGGGCGTGCGAGGAGGAGGACGGCAGCCCGAAGTACCACGTGGCGACGTTCCAGGTGATCGCCCCGATGAGCCCGGCGAAGACGATCTTGGGCGTGACGAGGTCGGCGGTGACGATCCCCTTGGCGACCACGGAGGCGACCTCGAGCGAGAGGAAGGCGCCGGCGAAGTTCAGCAGCGCGGCGAAGGTGACGGCGACCTTCGGGGAGACGGCGCGGGTCGAGATGGCCGTGGCCACCACGTTCGCCGTGTCGTGGAAGCCGTTGGTGAAGTCGAAGGCCAGCGCGGCGGTCAGGACGATGACGAGGACGACACCGTCTCCCACGCGCCGACGCCTAGCGGTTCTTGAGCACGATGCCCGAGAGCACGTTCGCGGCGCGCTCCGTGGCGTCGATCCCGTCCTCCAGGCGCTCGAAGATGTCCTTCCAGCGGATGACGACCATGGGGTCGATCCCCGTGTCGAACAGCGAGGCGACGGCTTCGCGCGAGGCCGTGTCCCCCTCGTTCTCGAGGCGGTGCACCTCGGCGAGCTGGGCGGAGACGTCGCCGAAGCTCCGCATGAGCGGCACCGCCGAGGCCAGCGCCCGCGCCGCCTCGTGGAGGATCCGGGCCAGGTGCTGGGCCTGCTCCATCGGAGCCTCGATCTTGTAGAGGCCGAGGAGGTCGGCGGTCTCCTCCGTGAAGTCGACGACATCGTCGAGCGCGGAGGCCATCGCGATCACGTCCTCGCGGTCGACGGGCGTGACGAACGTCGTGTTGAGGCGCTGGATGATCTCGTAGGTGATCCGGTCGCCCTCCTGCTCGCACAGCAGGACGTCCCGGGCCTTCTCGCGGGAGTCCGGGTAGCCCTGGAGGAGCTCGTCGAGGAGCTCGACCGCGCGCAGCAGGTTCGCGGCCGACGCGTCGAACAGGTCGAAGAACTCGCGCTCCTTCGGGGCGAAAACCGAGGAGAGCCGTCGCCGCGCCATCCGCGCGGACTATATGGAGAGGCCGTTCCGGAAGCCCTCGAGCTCGACCGGGTCGATCGAGTACGTGTGCTCGGGCGCGGGGAAGCGCCGGCTCCGCACGTCCTCGGCGTAGGCCTTCACGCCCTCGATCATCTCCTCCTTGAGATGGGCATAGCGCTTGAGGAAGCGGGGGCTCAAGCCGTCGTGGATGCCGAGGAGGTCGTGGAAGACGAGCACCTGCCCGTCGGCGTCGGGCCCCGCGCCGATCCCGATGACCGGGATGGTGAGGCGGGGAGCCACCTCCGCGGTCAGGGCGGCGGGGACCGCCTCGAAGACCACGGCGAAGCACCCGGCGGCCTCGAGGGCCTGAGCCTCGCGCGCCACCTGGAGCGCGCGGGACGCGGTCCGGCCCTGGGCCTTGTAGCCGCCGAGCGCCGTCGCGGTCTGGGGCGTGAGGCCGACGTGACCCATCACGGGGATGCCGGCGGCGACGATCGCCCCGGCCCGCTGCACGGGGGAGGTGCCGCCGCCCTCGAGCTTGACCGCGGCGCACCCCGCCTCCTTGACGAAGCGCTGCGCGGTGGCCACCGCGATCTCGTCGGACGCCTCGTAGGAGCCGAACGGCAGGTCGCCCACGAGGAACGGCGTGCGCAGACCGCGCCGGACCGCGGCGGCGAGCATGAGCATCTCCTCCACCGTCACAGGGACCGTCGAGGGGTAGCCGAGCACGGTCATCGCCCCCGAGTCGCCCACGAGAACGAGGTCGACCCCGGCCGCTTCCGCGACCTGCGCGGAGGGGAAGTCGTAGGCCGTGACCATGACGAGCGGCTCGCCGAGGCGCTTGGCGTCGGCGAGGGCGCCGAGGGTGACGGGGAGCCGGTTCTTCTCGGGCTCGACGGTGACGAGCGGGACGTGGCTCATGCTCAGCAGACCTCCTGCAGCGCCCGGTTGCGCTCGTCGACGTGGACGACCACGGGCTGGTGGTCGGAGAGCTCCTCCTCGGTGTAGGCGGCGTAGGAGATGACGATGATCAGGTCGCCGGAGTGGACGAGCCGGGCCGCCGCGCCGTTGACCTTCATCTCGCCCGAGCCGGGCTCACCGGCGATCGTGTAGGTCTCGAAGCGGGCGCCGTTGTCCACGTCGACGACGTGGACCTGCTCGAACTCCAGGATGTCGGCGGCCTCGAGCAGGACCGGGTCGACGGTGATCGAGCCGACGTAGTCCTTGTGGCAGTCGGTCACCGTGGCCCGGTGGATCTTGGACTTGAGCATGGTGCGCGTCACGAGGGCCTCCCGTCGCGATGGATGAGTGCGTTGTCGATGAGCCGGACCGGCCCGACACAGGCGGCCACGGCGACGAGTGCCTCCTCGCCGGGGTCGGCGAGGGGGGTCAGGGCGTCGGGATCCACGAAGACGAGGTACTCGGGCTGGACGTCCCGGGCGGCCAGGGCGGCGCGGGCGGCGCGCTCGGCCGCGGGCAGGTCGGGCGCGGCGGTGGCGGCGCGGAGCGCCTCGGGCAGCGCCCGGGCGCGCTCGCGCTCGGACGGGGAGAGCCGGGCGTTGCGCGAGGAGAGGGCGAGGCCGTCGGGCTCGCGGACGGTGGGGACCACCTCGACCTCCACGGGCATGTCGAGGTCCGAGACCATCCGGCGGACCACGAGGACCTGCTGGGCGTCCTTTTGGCCGAAGAGCACGACGTCGGGGCGGGCGGCGTTGAGGAGCTTGAGCACGATGGTGGCGATCCCGTCGAAGTGGGCCGGGCCCCGGTGTGCCCCCTCCAGCACCTCCGTGATCCCCGAGACGACGACGCGGGTCGCGAACCCCGGCGGGTAGACCTCCGCGGCCGGCGGGGCGTAGAGCACGTCGACGCCCTCCGCCCGCAGCAGGGCGGCGTCGGCCTCGGCGTCGCGGGGATACCGCGCGAGGTCGGCCGGGTCCTCGAACTGGGTGGGGTTGACGAACAGCGAGACGACGACCTCGCCGGCGAGCTCGCGGGCCCGGCGCACGAGGGCTAGGTGGCCGTCGTGGAGCGCCCCCATGGTGGGGACGAGGGCGACGGCGTGCCCGGCGGCCCGGGCGGGGGCGAGGGCGGCGCGGAGCTCGGCGACGGTGGTGACCGTCCTCATCCCCTGGCCACCTCCGGGGTGCGCCCGGCGACGTGACGACCCGCAGCGGGTGACCGGGCGGCCACGGCGGAGCCGTGGCGGCCGGGGCCGACCAGGGCGACGCGAGGTCGCGCAGGGAGCGAAGCGATGATCCGCATGGCGGCTGACGGTCAGTCCCCGTGAGGGTGACGGCCGCGTCAGGAAGGTTAGCGCCGGAGGCGAGGCGCGATGGCGGCGGTCGCCGAGGAACGGCCCCGGTCCGGGTTGTCTGAGAGGCGGAATACCCTCGGGTGCGATGGAGGCCGCCGAGCGCCGCGCGATGCTCAAGGAGGTCTGGGAGCAGGCGCGGACCTGCACGCGCTGCCCGCACCTGGCGGCGCAGCGCACGCAGGTCGTCTTCGGGGCCGGCAACGCGGACGCCGACCTCCTCTTCGTGGGCGAGGCGCCGGGCCGGAACGAGGACGAGAAGGGCCTCCCCTTCGTCGGCCAGGCCGGCCGGCTGCTCGACACGCTGCTCGGCGAGATCGGGCTGGCGCGGGGGGACGTGTTCATCTGCAACGTCCTCAAATGCCGTCCTCCCGGTAACCGCGATCCCCTGCCGGGGGAGATCGAGAACTGCCGGTCCTACCTGCGCACGCAGCTCGAGCTCATCGAGCCCCGGGTCGTCTGCACCTTGGGCAACTTCGCGACGAAGCTGCTGCGCGACGACCCGACGGGCATCACGCGGGTGCACGGGCAGGCGGAGGTGCGCGAGGTGCTGGGGACCCGGATGGTCCGGATGTTCCCGGTCCACCATCCCGCGGCGGCGCTGTACACCCCGGCGATGCTCGAGACCCTGCGCGCGGACTTCGCCCGCCTGCCCGAGCTGCTCGCGCTGCCTGTGCCCGAGCAGCGTGTGACCGATGCGGATCCGCCGCCCGCGCCCGAGCCCGTTCCCGCCGAGCCGGTCGTCGAGCCCGCGGCCGAGGCCTCCCAGCTCGGGCTGTTCGAGCCTAGACTGGATTGACGTCACCTAACCCAACCCTGAGGGAACCGCATGAAAGAAGCACGTAGCCGCCGGTCGTGGCGCACGCCTCTGCTTGGCGTCGCGATCCTGGCCGTCCCGCTCGCCGGTGTCGCGGTCGCGGCGTCGCAGAGCATCCACCCCGTCAGCCGCTCCCACGCGGGGGCGACCGCGCTGGCCAGCGTGATCTTGGACGACAAGAGCCAGCTGCTCGGCGCGACCTTCGTCACCGCCCCGCCGAACAACCACCCGAACGCGATCTCCAACCAGCGGATCACGTTCGACGGGGGCAAGAAGGGCGCCTTCCCGCGCCGGGGGCACAGCTACGCGGTCCTGACCAACGGGTGCTCGAACCTCGTCACGAAGCAGAAGGGCGCCGGCCGGCCCGGCTGCCGGGACGGCGGCGTGCGCACCCGCGGGGCGCACGACGTGACGATCCTGCGCATCGGGGTCCGCGCGCCCCAGGGCTCGAACTGCCTGTCCTTCCGCTTCCGGTTCTTCTCCCAGGAGTACCCGGATTTCGTGGGCAGCCAGTTCAACGACGCGTTCATCGCCGAGCTCGACCGCAGCACGTGGAAGGCGAGCGGGACGCCGGTCACGGCGCCGCGGAACTTCGCCAAGACGCGTTTCGGGTCGGTCACGAGCGTCAACAAGGCCGGTCCGGCCGTGATCCGGGCGTTCAACGCGCGCGGCACGACCTACGGCGGCGCGACGCGGGTGCTCCGCGCCTCGACGCGGATCAAGCCGGGCAAGCACAACTTGTACCTGTCGATCTTCGACCAGGGCGACCGCCAGTACGACTCGGCCGTCTTCGTCGATCACCTCGCCATCGTGCGCAAGGCGAGCTGCAAGCCGGGCCTCGCGAAGTTCTAAAGGCCTGACGGGATCGGGGCGGCTCTAGACCGAGCCGCCCCCGCCCGGTAGGAGTGTGCGTCGCTGTTCGGCGACGCTACAGGCCGAGCAGGGCCCGGAGGTAGGCGCGCTCGCGGGTGGCGGGGCGGCTGAGCAGTCGCTTGAGGAGGGCGCGGTCCGCGAAGGTCAGTGCCTGCACGGCGAGGTCGGCGCGGGCGGCGAGGGCGCCCCGGTGCTGGATGAGCACCCGGCGCCGGGCTTCGACAAGACGATCGACCGGCTCGCCTCCGAAGGCGCGCCGGGAGCTCGTGCCGCCGGTGTGGAGCACGCGGGCGCCGGGCCAGAGCACGGTGGGGACCCCGGCCTGGGCGGCGCGCAGGCCGAGGTCGAGGTCCTCCCCGTACAGGAAGATCGCCGGGTCGAACGGGCCGAGGCGCCGGAAGGTGCTCGTCCGCGCCGCGAGGCAGGCGCCGACCGCCCAGGCCACGCGGCGAGGCCGGTCCGAGCGGAAGGGCTCGATGCGGTCGCGCAGCGCTCCGGGGAGCAGGCGCGCCGGGGCGAGCGCGAGGGCGAGCGCGGCGGGGGAGAGGGGCGCCGGATGCGCCGAGGCCTCGCGGTGGCCGTCGGAGCGCAGGAGGACCGGGGCGAGGGTCCGCTCCGGGCCACTGCCGGCGGCGCGGGCGAGCGCGGCGAGGGAGGCGTCGACGAGCTCGACGTCGGGGTTGACGAGGACGCAGACGGGCTCTCCGACCTCCGCGAGCGCCGCGTTCACGGCGCGACCGAAGCCGACGTTATCGGCGAGCTCGAGGACGTGGGCGCCGGCGGCGCGCGCGACGGTGGCCGAGGCGTCCGTCGAGCCCGAGTCGGCGACCACCACGCGGGCGCCGGGTAGATGGCGGGCAGAAGAGGCGAGGAGTCGCCCGAGCTCGGGGGCGGAGTCGTGGGAGACCGCGACGAGGGCGATGCCCTCACCGGCGCGGGGGTCGGGCGCGCGCGCGGCGAACGCGGAGCGGTAGCGGGCGCGGGTGGTGCGGACGTCGAGGGTCGCCTCGGCCCGGCGGCGGGCGCGGGGCCCGAGGCCGGGGTCGGTCAGCGCGGCGCACAGCGCGCGGGCGGCGTCGGTGGGATCCCCGGGGGTGAACAGCGCGCCGGTGTCGCCCACGAGCTCCGGCAGCGCGCCGGCGCGCGCGGCGGCGACCGGGAGCCCGGCGGCCATCGCCTCCGCGACCGCGAGCCCGAAGGCCTCGCGCTCGGCGGGATGGAGCAGGGCGTCGGCCTCGGAGAGCACGGCGGCCGGGTCGGGGACGGGGCCCCGGAGCTCCACCCGTCCCGCGAGGTCCGGCCGCCGGGCCCGCGCGCGCAGCCGCGCCTCCAGCGCGGGCCCCTCCGGGTCGCCGGGCAGGGGTGCGCCCGCGAGCACGAGCCGCACGCCGGGGACCCTCGCGACGGTCTCCAGCGCGAGGTCGGGCCGCTTCCAGCCCACCAGCGCTCCGAGGAAGAGGACGGTCGGGCGCCGCTCCCCGCCCTCCCGCGGCCGGAACCGCTCGAGATCGACCCCGAGGGGCAGGACGCGGCCGCCCACGGCCGCGGCCACCACGCGCGACGGGGCGAGGACGAGGTCCACCCTCCCGCCCGCCACGCGGAGCAGCGCCACGAGCGCACGGGAGGTGGGCAGGTCGTGGTGCTGGACGACCCGGTGCGGGCCGGGGGCCACGAGCGCCGTCGCGAGGGCGGAGCGTGCTCCCCAGCCGACCACGGTCGCCGCGTCTAGGTCGCGCGCGAGCCGGCGCGCCTCGCGCGCGTGGGCGAGAAGCCCGGAAACCGCGCGGAGCCCTCGCCTCGTCGATCCGCGCGCCGCCAGGGGGCGTTCGGGAAGCGCCAGCACGGGCACACCGGCCGCGCGCGCGGCGGCGGCCAGGGGACCCTCGGGACAGGCCAGCACACCGGGCGCGCCGAGATGGGTGAGCACGTCGAGCGCCACGCGCTCCGAGCCTCCGAGCGCCCCCGAGAACGAGAGGACGAGCGAGGTCAGCGCCGGCCCCGGGGCACGCTTGAGCAGGATAGGCGCGTGCCCCCGGTGCTCATCGATGCGCGCGCCGCCGTGCGTCCTGAGCTCGGCGGCGTCGAGCGCTGGGCCCGCGAGCTGGCTGCGCGCCTCCCCCTCCACCGCCCCGACCGCTACGCCGTCGCGGCGCCCCCGCCGGCGCTCGCGCACCGCGCCGGTCACGCCTGGGAGCAGATCGTCCTTCCCGCCCGGGCGGCGCGCGCGCAGACCCGCCTGCTGCTGGCGCCGGCGAACCTCGCGCCGCTCGCGTGGCCGCGGACCGTACTCGTGCTCCACGACGCCGCCGCCCTGCGCCACCCGGGGTGGTACGCGCCGGGCTACGTGGCCTGGCAGCGCGCGCTGCTGCCCCGGCTCGCCCGCCGCGCGGTGGCGGTGATCGTGCCGTCGGCGTTCTCCCGTGACGAGGTCGTCGCGCTCCTCGGGGCCGACCCGACCCGCGTGCACGTGGTGCCCGGCGGGGTGGGAGAGGCCTTCCACCCCGGGATCGACGCGGGGCCGGCCCGCGCGGCGCTCGGCCTGACGCGACCCTACGTGCTCACCGTCGGCTCGCGGACCTCCCGGAAGAACCTCGCGGCGCTGGGTGTCGCGGCGACCCGGCTTGCGGGGGACGGGATCGAGCTCGTCGCCGTGGGCGGCGACCGCCCCCAGTTCCGCGCCGAGGCCGATGTCGACGGCGTCCGCGCTCTCGGCCGTGTCCCGGACGCCCTGCTGCCGGGGCTGTACGCGGGGGCGGAGGCGTTCGTGCTGCCGTCCCGCTACGAGGGCTTCGGCCTTCCGTGCCTCGAGGCGATGGCGGCGGGAACCCCCGTCGTCGCCGCCCGCGCGACGGCGCTGCCGGAGGTGTGCGGGGAGGCCGCGCTGCTCGCCGATCCCGACGACCCGGAGGAGATCGCCGCCGCCCTCGCCGCCGCGCTGGCCGACCCGGAGCCGCTCCGCCGCGCGGGGGCGGAGCACGCCGGTGGCTTCACGTGGGACGCCACGAGCACGGCGGTCGACCGCGTCGTGGGCGAGGCTCTTTGCGAGAAGCGCGGCTAGGGTGCGCGGAGCGTGAGGGTCGCTCTGGTGCACGACTTCCTCCTCGATCTGCGGGGAGCCGAGCGCGTCTTTCTGGCGATGTGCGACCTCTGGCCCGAGGCGGACGTCTACACCGCCGTGTACGACGAGCGCGGGACGGAGGGCCGTTTCGCGGACCGCGCAGTGGGGACGACGTTCCTCCAGCGCACCCATCCCACCGCGCGCTCGTTCCGCGGGCTGCTGCCGCTCTATCCCTACGCGATCGAGTCGCTCGACCTGCGGGGCTACGACCTCGTCCTGTCGTCCTCGTCGGCGTGGGCGCACGGGGTCATCGTCGACGAGGGCACGACGCACGTCTGCTACTGCCACAACCCCTTCCGCTACGCCTGGAACGCCCGTGAGTTGGCGCTGGCGGGCCGGCGGCCGGCGGCGCGCGCGGCGCTCGCCTTCCTGTTCTCGCGCTGGCGCCAGTGGGACCGGCTCGCCGCCCAGCACGTCGATCGCTACGTGGCGAACTCCCACACCACCCGACGGCGGATCGAGCGCTACTGGGGGCGGCAGGCGGACGTCGTCTATCCCCCGGTGGAGACCGAGCGCTTCTCACCGCTGCCCGCACCGGAGCGCGGGGACTTCTACCTCGTGCTCGCCGAGCTCATGCCGCACAAGCGGATCGACGTGGCGGTGCGGGCGTTCAACCTCCTGCGCCGGCCTCTCGTGGTGGTGGGGGACGGGCCGGAGGGCCGCCGGCTCGCCCGGCTCGCGGGGCCGCACGTCCGCTTCGAGGGGCGCGTGGACGACGCCCGCGCCGCGCGCCTGCTCGAGCGCTGCCGTGCCCTGGTCGTCACCGCCACGGAGGAGTTCGGGATCGCCGCGGTGGAGGCTCAGGCCGCCGGCCGGCCGGTGGTGGCCCTGGCCGAGGGTGGTGTGCGCGAGACGGTCCGTGAGGGGGAGACGGGGACGTTCTACGATCGCCCGGAGCCCGAGGCGCTGGCGGAGGCGGTCGCGAGGTTCGACGACGCGGCGGTGGATCCCGTCCGATGCGTGGCCAACGCCGAGCAGTTCGGGGTGGAGCGCTTCCGGCGCGAGCTGCTCGAGGAGGTCGGCGCCGCCCGCGTGGGTGCGTCGACCCACGAGCACATGCCCCGCGTCGCCCGCCGGCCGCTGCGGCCCGCGATCCGTCCGGCGGTGCGGCGCTGACCCCGGTGGACTTCGGGGAGGGGCAGGTGACCGACCTCGCAGCCCTGCGCGCCGAGGCCCTCGCCGCCGTCCGGCGCTACGGGGAGGCGGCGTACCCGCCCGACCCGCCCGCGTGGGGGCCCGGCCGGGATCCCGTTCCCGTCGCGGGCCGCGTCATCGGGCCCTCGGAGCTCGAGGCGCTCACCGACGCCTCCCTCGACGGCTGGCTCACCGAGGGCCGCCACGCCGACGCGTTCCGCGCCGCGCTGGCCCGTGAGGTCGGCCGGCGCCGCGTGCACCTCGTCGGGTCGGGCTCCCAGGCGAACCTGCTTGCGGTCGCCGCGGCGCTCTCCCACCTCCACGCCCGACCCCTGAGGCCCGGCGACGAGGTCATCACCCCCGCGGTGGGCTTTGCCACCACGGTCAACCCGCTCTATCAGTACGGCCTCGTGCCGGTCTACGTCGACGTCGAGCCCGACACGCTCAACCCCACGCTCGACGCCTTCCTCGAGGCCATCGGACCCAAGACGCGGGGCGTCCTCGGCGCCCACTGCCTCGGCAACCCCTTCGACGCCGCCGGCCTCGCCGCGGCGTGCGCGGAGCGGGAGCTCATCCTCGTCGAGGACACCTGCGACGCCCTGGGCTCGGAGCTCGGGGGACGGAAGGTGGGCACCTTCGGCCACGCCTCGACCTACTCCTTCTACCCCGCCCACCACATGACCACGGGGGAGGGGGGCGCGGTCGGCACCCACGACGACACCTGGGCGCGCGCCGTGGGCTCCCTGCGCGAGTGGGGTCGTGACTGCTGGTGCCCACCGGGGGTCAACGACGCCTGCGGTCGCCGCTTCGAGGGCCAGTTCGGCCGCCTGCCCGTGGGCTACGACCACAAGTACGTCTTCTCCCACGTCGGCTTCAACTTCAAGATCACCGACATGCAGGCAGCCCTCGGGCTCGCGCAGCTCGCGCGCGTCCCGGGCTTCCATGCCCGCCGGCGCGAGAACTTCGCCCGGCTGCGCGCCGCGCTCAAGCCCGACGAGGACCGCCTGCTGCTCCCCCGCGCCCTCCCCGGCGCTGACCCCTCCTGGTTCGGCTTCCCGCTCACCCTCCGCGACGGCGGCGCCGCCAAGCGCCGCGAGCTCCAGCTCTTCCTCGCCGGCCGGAAGATCGACTCGCGCCTCGTCCTGGGGGGAAACCTCACCCTCCAGCCCGCCTACCAGGGCCTCGAGCACCGGGTCGCGGGCGTGCTCGCAGGCGCCGACCGCGTCACGGTCTCCTCGCTCTGGGTCGGCTGCCACCCGGGGCTGACCGACCCCATGCTCGACTTCGTCGCCGAGTCGATCGCCGACTGGCTCAGCGGCGGCGGGTGAGCAGCTGCCACTCCCCGTGGCGCGCCACGGGCCGGTAGGACGCGCTCAGGAAGGAGTCGAGGATCCGGACCCCGCTCGAGCGCCCCGCCCGGTTGGGCTCGTGCGCCGCGGTGGACGCAGAGCGCCAGCGGACGACGAGCGGGGTCCGGGTACGCGAGAGGGCATCCACGATCTCCCGCTGCACCGGCGCCGAGGTGATCACCCCCGGCGCCGCGATGTCGTAACGCGACGGGTTGGCGCGCCCGGCCAGCACGTAGAACAGCGGCGCTCCCGCGGTCACGAGGTCGTTGCGCAGCCCGGTGACGTAGATGGGCCGGCCCGCCGGGACGCGCCGCCGGACGTCCGCCACCGCCGCCCCGAGGGCGCGGGCGTCGGCCGGGAACGTGCGGGCGCCGTCTGCCCCCGGGGCGTGCAGCGTGACGGTGCCGTCGCGCACGAGCATCAACTGGCGGTCGAGCCCGCCCAGGAGCACGACGGCGAGCGCCGCGGTCGCCACGACGGCCACCACGCGCGGCGCCCGCGCCCATGTCCACGCCCCGAGCGCCGCCACGAGCACGGCGAGGGGAGCGAGGTGGTAGGCGTCCGGCCGGACGAGCAGGTAGGTCAGCATCCCCACGGCGAACACCGCCGCGGCGATCAGCAGCGAATCCCGGGCCCGCAGCCGCCCGAAGCTCCCCGCCATCGACGCAGCCAGCCCGACCACCAGCGCGAGCGGCACGTAGAACAGCAGCAGGGGCTCGGCCGAGTCCGACAGGAACCCGCCCGGCGACCCGATGTTCAGCGGCCCGTCGTAGCGAAAGGGGAAGGGCAGCGTCTGGTAGTCGCGAAAGTCCAGCAGCGGGTAGCGGACGAGCAGCCGCCACGTCGGGGCGATCCCCGCCACGAGCGCGACGGGCAGCAGGAGGACGAGCGCCGAGGCCACCGCCGCCACGCCGAACCGCAGCGCCGCGCGTCGCGCCTCGGGCTGCAGGAGGAGCGCGACCCCGATCCCCAGCCCCGCCCACGCCGCGAACTCGAGCCGCCACGCCGCCGCCACGCCCACGAGCAGTCCGGCGAGCACCGGCCGCCGGACGAAGACGAGCAGCGCGCCCAGGCACAGCGCGAGCGCGATCGGGAACGGATGGGGGCCGTTCGGCGAGGCCATGGCCAGCGCGCTCACGCTCCACGCCAGCCCCGCCGGGCGCCGCCCCGCGCCGCCCCGGCGCGCGAGCGACCAGGCCAGGGCCGCGACCGCCCCGTCGGCGAGCACCCGCACGATCCGCCAGACCAGAAGCGACGGTCCGAAGATCCCCCAGAGCCCCGCGAGCAGGTAGGGCTGGCCGGGCGGGTAGAACCACCAGAAGTCGCGGTAGGGCACCTCGCCGTGGGCGATCCGCGCCGCGGCCTGGAGCATGAGCCCCTCGTCGTTGGGCTGCACGCCGTGGAGCATCGTCAGTGCCGCGAGCGCGACCGCCCCGAGGAACGGCAGGGCCGGCCGGAGCCGCTCCGCTTGGCCCGGCACTAGGCGTCGGGCGGGCCGACCCGGGCCTGACCGGCTCGCGGTCGCAGCACGTACACCGTTGCGCAGCCGAAGCGCTGCACGCGCTCGACCAGCCCGGCGAGCTCACCCGACAGGTCGCGCACCCCCGGGCGGCAGTCCCCGAACAGGAACCGCGCGCCCGTCGAGAGCACGAAGCGCCGCGCCGGCTCCCCCGTCATCCGCCCCTCGAAGAGCGCGTCGGCGCGCCGGCCGCGCGTGCCCCAGTCCGGGCTCCAGGACAGCGCGCCCACGTAGACCTCCCGCCCCGTGCGCGACGGGATCATGTAGCCCGCGTAGGCCGAGGCGAGCACCCCGCCCGGCCGCGGGTCGGACTCGAGCCACTTCAGGGCGCGGACCTCGCCTCCGAAGACGAAGTAGGGGTCCGCCCCCGCGTGGACGTTGTGCGCGGCGGCCTGGACCCGGGAGGCCAGGCCGGGCACGATCATCACGAAGAGCGCCGCGACGACGAGCGCCCGGCGGGGCCGCCACCGGCCAGAGATCCCCTGCACCGCGAGGATCGCCAGGGGCAGGGTCAGCCCCTGGAAGGAGTGGTAGGGGAACGTCCCGGCGGGCTGCAGGTAGACCGCGAGCGCCGCGAAGGGCCAGAGCCGGAGGGCCATCTCCTGCCAGGACGCGGCCCGCCCGCGGTAGGCCAGGACGGCGGGCGCCGCGAGCGGGAGCACGACAAGGACCATCGCCCACCACGGCCAGGACCACTCGGCCTGGGCGCCCGCGGCGTTGACCTCGCCCGCGAGCTTCCAGCTCGGGTCCCAGGTCGCCAGGGCGAAGTAGTACGCCGAAGGGATCGCCGCCGCGAGCGGGACGACCGCGAGGGCGAGGGGCGGTCGCTCGCGGGTCCGCGCGAAGCGCCACGCCTCCACCCCGACGACGATGACCGCGAGCGTGGCGCCCTGCCAGGGCTGCAGCCAGCACACGACAAGCGTGCCGACGGCCGCCCACGCGAGGGTCGAGCGGCGGCGCTCGACGCGCCAGCGCTCGATCCCGAGTAGGACGACAGGCATGAGGAAGACCGCCAGCGCGGTCATGAGATAGCCCCAGAGGTACTGGCCGCTCCACATCTCCCCGGTGATGAACGCGAACGTGTACTCGCGCGGCTTGCCGCCCCAGCCCGACCAGGTCACGAACGACGACGCGGGCATGATCGCGAACAGGGCGAGGATCAGGGCGACGTGCCGCTGGCCGCCGGGGGGAAGCAGCCGGCGCACGTAAGCCCGGCATGCGAAGAACGTGAGCCCGACGGCGACGGGCTTCCACAGCATGTACGCCGCCGGGACCGAGAGCCCGACGACGCGGTGGACCATCCCCGAGAGCAGGAACCCGGGGTGCAGGAAGGAGCGCGGCCCGGGCGCGAGATCGAAGCGGTTGCCGATGAGGACGTGCTCGCCCGCGTCGCGGATCCACGCGAAGTACTGGAGCTCGTCGGCGGCGAGGAGGCCGTCGGCGCCCGAGAGCGGGCGTCCCCGGAGGAGCAGCCCGGCGAGGATCGCCACGGAGAGGGCCGCGAGGGCCAGGAGCGCACCGAGCTCCACGCGATCGAGCCCGAGGCGGCCGGCGAGTACGCGGGGCCGGGCGCGGCGGCGGGCACGAAGCTCGGGGGCCGCGACGCTCACGCTTGTGACCTTACCCCCGGGCTCAGCGCCGGCGGACCGCGCGCCCGGCGTTCCGGGCCACCCGTCCCGCCGCCGCGGCGAGGCCGTCGCGCCCCGCCGTCTGGCGCGCCAGGAGCGGGTACTGCGCGAGGGTGGCGGCGCGCAGGACGCCCCGCGGGCGGCGCCGTTCCGGGCGCTCCGACACCGTCGCGCACCACTCCACGAGTGGCGCGGCCACCCGCTCCCAGGTGAACGCCGGGGCGAGCGCACGTGCCGCCCGCGAGGCTTCGAGACGCCGCTCGCCGTCCCCGAGCAGATGCGCCCAGGCGCGGGCCAGCGCGTCCGGGTCCCCGGGCGGAACCGTCGTGCCCGCCCCGGCGGCGGCGACCCGCTCGGCGAGCACGTCCCCCCGGGTCGCGACCACGGGCAGTTCGGCCCACAGGCAATCGAGCAGCCGCGTCCGGAAGGCGAAGCGCGCCTCGAGGTGCTCGAGGTGCGCGGTCACCGCGAGGTCGGCGTCGAGCAGGTAGCGCCCCCGCTCGGCGTAGGGCACCCAGCCCGGGTTGAAGTGCACCTTGACCCCCTCGATCCCGAGCTCCGAGGCCAGCGCCACCGCGCGCTCCGCCGCGCCGTGCCGGTCCTGCACGTCCATCGCCGGGCGACCGAGCCCGAGGAAGCACAGGTGCACGCCGTCCGGCAGCGCCGCCGCGGCGCGGATCGGCGTCTCGGCGTCGAGCCAGTTCCACACCCCGCCGTTCCACAGGATGACCCGGTCCCCGGCTCCGATCCCGGGCCACACCCCCTTCATGGCCGGGCCCGGCTCCGGCGGGTCGACGGGCAGGCCGAACGGCACCACGGCCACCCGGGAGCGCGCCGTGGGGTCGGCCCGGTACTCCTCGAGGTCGAGCAGCCCGAGGGTGGCGAGGGCCCCGAGCCACAGGTCGCGCTGGGGCTCGGACGCGCAGAGGACGAGGTCGGCCGCGGCGAGGTGCGCGAGCGCGGAGCGGGCGACGATCCGCTGGAGCAGTCGCGCCCGCGCCAGCGGCAGGTCGCGCACGAGCTCGAGGACCTCGACCGGGGTGGGGTCATACAGGTCGGCGACGATCCGCACGGGCTCGCGCGCGAGCCGCGCGAGCAGCCGGGGGGGAAGGAGCTGGGCGACGAGGACGTCGTGGTCGCGGGCCGCGGCGCGCAGGGCGTCGTAGTCGACGAACCCCGCCTCGAGCAGGCGGATGCGTGCATCGGCGATCGTGCTCGGCGCGGGGGCGGCGAGCGTGACCTCGCATTCCGCGGCGAGCGCGCGCGCGAGCTCGAGCGCCCGGATGGCCGGGCCCGCCATCGCCTCCCCGACGGGCTCCGAGGACACGACGAGGACGCGCGTCCGCGCCACGTCAAACCTGCCGCAGGGAGCGCAGGAGCTGCAGGTCGACCCCGCCGACGGCCAGGAGCGCGAGCCCGTAGGCCACGGCCCCCGCGGCGACGGCGAGGAGCACGGGCGCGTCGAGCAGGGGGACGAGGACGGCGGCCATCACCGCGCAGGCCGCCCCCGGGCGGACGAGGACGGTGGCGCGGGGCCGCCAGCCCAGGTGCCGGGCGACGAGCACGAGCGAGCCCGCGAGCAGCCCGACCTCCGTGAGCACCGTCACCGCGGCCGCCGCGTCGATCCCGTACGACGGCACCAGCGCGAGGTTCGCGACCACGTTGAGCGCGAGCCCGCCGAGCCCGAGCCGTAGCGCGTCACGCTGGCGCCCGGCCGCGATGAGCGCGTAGCCGCACAGCCCGTTGACCGAGGAGAGCACCACGGAGGCGAGCAGGATGCGCAGGGGGTCGGTCGCCCCGCCGAAGTCCTCGCCGCCGGTCAGCGCGACGATTCCCGGGGCCAGCAGCGCGCCGCCCACCGCGAGCGGTAGCCCGAGCGCGACGAACGCATCCGTGCTCAACCCGAGCACGCGCCGCGCGCGCTCGGGCTCCGTGCCCGCCCAGCGCGCGAGCAGCGGGTAGGCGGAGGCGAGCAAGATCGCCGGGAGGGCGGCGGTGAGCTCGAGGACCCGGTAGGCCAGCGTGTAGAGCCCGACCTCCCGGTAGGGCCGGAAGAGCGAGACGATCACCGTGTCCACGCGGAAGAGCAGCTCGGCCACGGCGAGCGAGGCGCCCACGGGGATCGCGGCCCGCGCGAGCGCCCGCCAGCGCGGGGGATCCACCCGCGGTCGCACGCGGATCACGCGCCGGGCGAGTACCACGGACGCCGCGAGCTGCGCGACCGCGCCGACCGCGCTCGTGAGCACGGCGGCGTAGAACCCCAGGTCGAGGCCCACGACGAGCGCGATCGCCGCCACCGCGGCAATCCGCCCGAGCACGTCGCCCACGACCTTCCAATCCAGCCGCAGCTCGGCCTGGAAGAGCGCCACGAGGCCGGAGTTCAGGCCCGTCAGCGCGAGCGGCACCCCGAGCAGCAGGATCGCCACCCGCACCCGCTCGTCGTAGGGCAGCACGAGCGACACGAGCGCGGCGAGCGCCAGCATCCCCCCGGACAGCGCGAGCCGCAGCGCCATCGCCGTACCCACGAGCTCCTCACGCCGCTCGGGGGAGCGCGCGAGCTCGCGCACGAGCACGGTCACGATCCCGAGGTCGGCCAGGACGCCGAACACCCCGACGTAGGACACCGCGAGCCCCATCCGCCCGTAGCCCGCCGCCCCGAGGTAGCGTGTGAGCAGGACCACCGACACCGCTCCGGCGCCAAGCGCGACCGCCCGCCCGAGCACCTGCGCCAGGGTCGAGGCCGCGACCCGCCTTGCGACCCCGGCCTCCACGGCGCACGACTCTAGGTGCCTAGCCTCACGGCCGATGAGCGTCCGGGTGGCGAGCGGGGCGCGGGCGATCGGCGCCCGGCGCCCCGGGTGGGTCGAATGGGCCTCGCTGATCGCCCTGGCCGGCCTGCCGGCGGGCGCGCTCGCCTGGCTCGCCCTCAAGGGGGCCCACGACGGCCGCTCGTTCACGGGCGCGGACGCGGGGGTCGTCGTCGACTTCATGCAGTACGTGAGCTGGATCCGCCAGGCGGCGGACCACGCGCTCGTGGGGAACCTCTTCGACCTCGCACCGCCCCACCACGTCTTCCTGCACCCGGGCCTGTTCCTCTTGGGGCTCCTCACCCGGGCCGGGCTCGACCCCGTCGTCAGCTACCTCCTGTGGACGCCGCTCGCCGTCCTCGTGGTCTGGGCGGGCGCTCTCGCATTGGTCTCGCGTCACCTCGGACGGCGGGGCGACCGCCGCCTCGCGCTCGTCCTCGCCCTGTTCGCCGCCTCGCCGACGGCGGCGGTGATGGGTTGGGCGCACTGGCCCGGTCACGGGTTCGACTGGTTCGCGGCGGTGCTCATCGGAGGCGAGATGTGGGCGGGCACCCAGCTCTGGGGGTAAATGTTCGCCGCGCTCGCGGTGGGTCTCGTCCCCCTCGCGCTCGTCGCCTACGAGCGCGGGCGGGACGGCGAGAAGAAGATGCTCTGGGCCGCCGCGGCGGCCGGCGGGCTGAGCGCGTGGCTGCAGCCGTGGCAGGGCGCGACGGTGGTCGCGGTCCTGCTGGTGTCCGAGGGGGTGCTGCTCGCCCGCGCACGCGCCCGGGTCCCCGTGGTCCGCGCGCGGCTCAAGGCGCTCGCACCGCCCGTCGGGGCCACCCTCGCGCCGCTCGGTTACTACTTCGTCCTGTCGAAGGTCGATCCGTCGTGGGAGCTGGCGGGCCGGGTCAACCGCGTCTTCCCGCCCCGGGGCTCGGGCTGGGTCGTGGCGCTCACCCTCCTGCCCTTCGCGCCCGCGCTGCTCGCCTACCGGCTGCCCGCCCCCACCTTCGGAGACGTCGCCCTGCGCGCATGGCCACTCGCCGCGCTCGGGCTCTACCTCGTCCCGGGGATCGCCTTCCCCACCCACGCGTTCCAGGGCGCGCAGTACCCGCGCGGTCCTGCTCGTGCTGGCCCTTCGCCGCCGGGTCGGGGTCGGGCCCGTCCCCGCGGTGGCCGTGGCGGTCGCGCTCGTCGTGTTCGTGGGGGTGGGCACGGTGCACCGGCTCTGGGCGTTCCAGGGGACCGTGCGCTCGGAGACGCAGACGTGGTTCCTCGCGCCGGGGGAGCGCGACGCCATGCGCTTCCTCGCCGCCTTCCCGCGTCCGGGCGGCGTGCTCGCCGACGAACGCCTCGGCGCGCTCGTGCCCGCGCTGACCGGGCGCGGCACCTGGGTGGGCGCGGTGTCGTGGACGCCGGACTACTTCCACCGGGTGCCCGCCGCGCGGGAGCTGACCACCGGGGTGCTCGCCCCGGCCGCCGCCCGGGGGCTCGTGCGCCGGTCGGGGGCCCGCTGGGTGCTCACGGGGTGTCGCGACATCGACCTGGCCCGCGTGCTCGCGCCCCTCGCGGGTCCGCCGCGCCGGTTCGGCTGCGCCGCGCTCTACGCCGTTCCGCCCGCTTACTAGGGCGGCCGCGACGGCGCGGAGCTGCGCGGCGTCGCTCACGACGAGGCACTGCACCTCACCGAGACACAGTCGAGCGAGACTTGCATGATGCGACTGCGCCAGCTCGCTCAATGAGTCATTACAAAGCCGGGTCGCGCTTACGTGACACGCGATGCCGTCGGGCGCTCGGAAAGTTCGGAAGTCGTCTTCCTGCAGGGCACTGCCCGCAGGGGGTTCCCAGCGACGCGCTGAATCCGTACTATCGGCCGCAAGAGCGAGCGCTGTCAAGGTTCAGAGCCGCGACCGCGGTCGCCGTGCCGGGGCGAGGCGACGATCCTCGCCGACAGCATGGGCGGCGGGAGACGCGCGGCGACCGTTGAACCCGCGACACACATGGCGCGCGCATCATCGATCGAACGGAGGTCGGAATGGCAAACAACATCGACTACTTCGAGATCGGCTCACCCGACCCAGAGTCGTCGAAGGCCTTCTACAGCGGCCTGTTCGGCTGGAAGGTCGGGCCGCCGTCCGCGCCTGCCCAATACAGCATGATCGACGAGAACAAAGGCGGGCTGTGGGACACGACCGCGCTCGGCGGGGAGAACTGGGCGATCTTCTACGTCCACGTCGAGGACGTGCAGGCCTCGATCGACCAGGCACAGGAGCTCGGCGCGACCGTGGCGGTGCCGCTCACCGACAACGGGCCAATCGAATTCGCGCACCTCGTCGACCCACTCGGCAACCGGTTCGGGATCTGGCGACCCAAGTCCTCATAGTTCGCGCTTCTCGCGGGCTGAGCCGCGTCGCGTCGTAGTCGAACGCGGCGGCCGCGTGGACCGCCTCCGCCCGTCGGGTGCTCTGTGGACTGCCCCGGTTTCTCGGACACTGAGCGGTGGGTCCGTCGGGACCCGCCCGGAGGATGTCCATCGTGTCGAACCATCGGGGGAGGCGGCCTGGCCTTCGCCCTCGGGGTGGCCCCCACGCGCAGTGCCTCCAGGGGTGCGCGTCACGGTCGTTGCGGCTCGCTTCGTCGTTAACTGGACGCGTCGTCTTGTGGCGCTATCCGGCTCGCCAACTCCCCGTTCGAGCCACCGGTACCTCGGTTTCGGCGCTTTCGTTTCCCCTCGGTGGTGGCGGTGGGTTCCGGCAGTGGCGGACGATCTGTGGCGATCGCCGGCCCCAGGCCTCGGCTGGTAGGTGGGGGAAAGGCGGTTCCTGCGCTACCGGGCGGCGCGTCGAGCGCCGTTGCGTTGGCGGTGGCGCTCGGTGACCGCCTCTTCGAGGCGCGCGGGGTTGACCGCGGTGTAGACGGTGGTGGTG
>JAABUT010000268.1_pt1 | contig 95864 bp, 82 predicted proteins | sample 5559281 | NCBI WGS metagenome assembly JAABUT01 (sample SAMN10711880, study PRJNA513359) | rock metagenome | isolation source: Antarctica rocks | place: Antarctica: Victoria Land, Ricker Hills nord | collected 2016-01-04 | reverse complement strand
AAGGGGAAGGAGGGGAAGGGGAAGGGGAAGGGGAAGGGGAAGGGGAAGGGGAAGGGGAAGAAGGGGAAGGGGAAGGGGAAGGGGAAGGGGAAGAAGGGGAAGGGGAAGGGGAAGGGGAAGGGGAAGGAGGAGGAGAAGAAGAAGGAGGAGGAGGAGAAGGAGAAGGAGCGAGAGAGAGAGAGAGAGAGAGTGTGTGTGTTGGTGTGCGGAGAGGAATTATTGGTACGAGTATGGAAATTGGGGGGGGAGGGAGAGAAAGGAGGGGGAATGGATGGGGTGGTGGGGTGGAGTGGAGTGGAGTGGAGTGGAGTGGATATATAGATAGATAGATAGATTACATAGTGCAATGCTATGTATGTACCTCCGTACGTATCTATCTATCAACCCCCATCCCTAAAAAAAAAACAAAGTGTTCCAAAAAGAAAAAAGTAAAAAGAAAAAAGGGACACTTCCTTCCCCCTTACCAGTGCCGGGGGGGGGGGAAGATGTGATGTGCTGTAAGAAGCGATTGGATGGGGGAGTTGGGGAAGTTTTGTTGTTGTTCATGATGGGAGGAGCTTGGGTGGTTTGAGGCTGTGACGGGTCTGTTGGATGGGGAGGGGAGTTTGTGGGGATTGGTGGGATGGAGGAGACGATTGTACATATCGTTAGGGGTGGAGGGTTTGGTTGCGGTGGCTTGCTCGGATGGAGTAGGAGGGGGGACTCGGGGATTGGAACAACGGGGGAGTTTGGCATTGTGGGTTGAGGAGGGGGCGGGTTTTTTTTGTTTTCATTTTTTGGGGGGGGGGGGACATAGAAGAGATGGTCAAGGGGGGGTGGAGATGAGGGATTTTATGTTTTGATATACGTCGCTTTTTGGATCCCTTGGGGCGGGGGGGTTGTCTGTGTTGAACGTTGTCAACTTTTGGTTGTACTGTAGCCTCCCAAATCCCCCGTCTGAATAGCCCCCTTAATTCCCACCAACGTTCCCCATCACCGCATTCTGCAACACTTGTCAATACCCAAAATCGCACTGATAAAGGACAAGTGAAGAAGGGACTCACTCTCGCATCTCGAAACAGCGGCATAACGCCCGTCCACGCCTCAAACTGCCACACCCCCTGCGCAGCCAGCACCTCTAACCCCGGGATCGCCTCCCAACCATTTTGTTGTGCCAGCTGCATCAGGGGCGTCAGAGATGGTTTGTAGGCCATTTCGAGCAGGATTTCCACCTGGCCCTCTTTGGTAGATGTGCTGCTGAAGAGATTGTCAAGAGATTCGAGCATGCCGCCGTCGATGGGTTTGTCGGCGGGGATGGTGCCGATGGCTATGTTTGGGACGCGCTTGGGGTCGATTTGTTGGGTTTCAGAGGGCGTGGTTATGGGTTTGAGGTCATACTTGGTTGGGAAGCTCTCGACGAGCTCTTGCAATTTTGGAGCTGAGCGTGCGAGAACGTAGATAGGTGCGTAGCCCATTGCATGTAGGGCGTATATCGCCGCTCTTGCGGTACCGCCCCCGCCGATCACTAAGCCGCTTTGGCCGGCGCGGGCTTGAGAAGGGGCGCCGGCGTTTTGCAAAATGAGCTGCATGCCGCGCCAATCTGTGTTTTGGCCCGTAAGGTGGTGGGGTTTGGACGCGGTGCTGGATGCTGGCGGGGAGACGACAATGGTGTTGACGGCACCGATGATTTTGGCGTCATCGGAGATGGCGTCGAGATAGGGCATGATGTCTAGCTTTAGCGGGATGGTCACAGATGCGCCGCCAAAGTCGTCAGCGCGAAGTACTTTCTCGAGCTTGGCGGCAGAATCAGTCTCGAGGAAGGAGTATTTGTGGGGGAGACCGGTGGACTTGAAGAGGGCGTTGTGCATTGCTGGCGAGCGAGATTGCGCGATCGGTTTGCCGAAGAGGAAGAACTGCTTTGGCTTAATAACGCCACATAAAGACAGTCCTGTGCGGATCTCAGCAGCAGATAGCTGGCCCGGAGCGGCTTTGAAAGGAAGAACGGGGTGCGACACTGGCGTTAGGAAGCCATTTAAGATTCTGCTTGTCTGGCCATCGATGCCCATGTTTATGGCAATCATAGGCACGTCTGCGTGCTCTGATAATGCCCAGGATTTGAATTCCGAGAGCTGGATATTGTCTACCTGGGACTTAGCGACACCGACAAGCTTGATAACGTCGCCGTATTGCAGGGCTTTGTTGTAGTGCGGCACCCAAGAGCCGTTGCTCCAGGAGAGGGTGCTTTTGGGGTCATGGTGAGACGCGAGAATCTTGGTGGTGCCTTTAGATGTTGCCACCACTTGGAGAAGGGAGTCGGGAAAGTGGATCTCGAGGTCCAAGAATTCAACGCCCATGCGGAGGGCTAGCTTGTACAGAGCAAGAGCTGCGTCGTAGTCTTTGTCTGGGAACCGCCCCCCTTGGCTCTGTGTCCGGATGGTGAAGATAATGGGGAGAGAGGTAGCGCCGCGGAGAACTGAGACTTGGTGTGCGACATACTCGGTGGAGGGAGGTCCCCCAGGATTCTTGGGGTCTTCTAGGAGGTCGACTCTTAGCTCTACAGCATCGGACCCGACGGTCACTTCATCCAAAGAGCCTACTGCGGCAGCAATGTCTGGACATGTGAGGGAAACAAAGAAAGATTGCTGCTTTGCCTTGATCGCCTCCAGAGGTCGTCTTCGCCCAGTGATTGTACCGAGGAAAATTTTGAGGTCTTTCGAAGCTATTTTCAGCGCCGTTGGACTCGTCCTCTGACTGTAGAACTCATAATTGCTGCAGTCCTGATACCATTGCTTTCTTCGCAGCCAAACGCTTCTCATATCATCCACATATGCCGGTCGCGTCTTGTCTATCTGTAGATATGCCATTACATCGTCGATATTCCGCTGAACGAATATCACCAAGCCGCCCGATCTATGATACTCGGTAAGTATTTGTCGGGCTTCTGCAATTTCGACGATGCCGCCTCCACAGGCAAAAACATGTTTTGTCGGCTTTTCAGCCAGTGTTTTCTTAAGCAAAGCCAGCTCTTGTTCTCTGAATGTTTCCCAACCCGAATCTCGGATTATTTCTGGTATGGTGCGTCTTGCTTCAATTTCTAATTGCGTATCTAGATCAACGAAGGGCCAACCAAGGATATCAGCTACCCAGCCTCCCGAGGTGGTCTTTCCTGCTCCCCTCATGCCGACGAGGAAGATGGATCTCTGCGTATCAACTATTGAGATTGTTAGCTAGGATGAAGAGATGATGTCTTCTTTAGTGGAGTCGAGCTTCTCAAACAGAGATCACGAGAGCCGCATTGGGATAAGATGGGAGGAATTGTTAAGATTAAGCCGAAGGAACGCACCTGAATGTTGATGGATAGCCGTCTTTGGCTGCTCTAAGTCGATGCCCTCCATGTCCACGCCGAATGATTGGCGAACTGTATCCCACCAACCAGGCCATGTCTTACCGACACATTCTCTTTCCTTTATTAACGCACCGTGCGGGGCCACCATAGCCAAAACACTCAAGCTCATAGCTACCCTGTGATCGTCATAGCACTCAACACCACCTGAAGGCTTTTGTAGTTCAGTGTAGTTGTTACCGTTAATCTCGATACCATCGATTATGCTGTTATTCAGCCAGTAGCGGCTGGTAACTCCAAATTTTGCTAACTGATCTTTCATTGCCGTTATTCGTTCACATTCTTTCTGCTGTTGATTCTTTATGCCGGTGATTCTAGTTGTTGACATGCCGTTGGACCCTTGGGCAACGGCGGCAAGAACAGAAGCTGTGAGGAAAGCGTCCGTCATGGTTTCCATATCTATTTCTTCGATTGGTTGTAATGTGCCTCTTGGCGGTCCTGTCACAGTGGTGGAGGATTCCGTCTGGTCCACAGTGCAGCCCATTGGCTTCAAAACCTTCATAGCAAATTGTGCATCGCCTTGCATAGAATTGAAGCCTATGTTTGGTACTGTGCAAGTAATTCCTGTTATCGCGGCCACGGCAAGAGGATACGTGGCGGAACTTGCATCACTTTCAATTGTATAGTTACTAGGGTTCCTATAAGTGCCTTGCGGTATATGGTACGTATGATCTTCTGTCTTAGATTTTGTGATCACAATCCCGAAAGAAGCCATCATTGCGGCCGTCATGTCAATATACGGTTGCGAAATAGGCTTTTCACCTATCAAACGTAGAGTAACCGGTTTCTTTGCATAAGGTGCGCACATAAGTATTGAGGAAACGTACTGTGAAGAGGTGTTCGCCTTGAGGTTGATGTCCCCACCCTCCATGCCCTGGCTCGCCTTGATTTTCAGGGGGAAATGTTTTTCTGGCTCCTTTTCCACGCAGTCAATCGTTGCGCCGTTGGCCCTAAGTGCATCGACCAAGGCGCCGATAGGACGTTTTTTCATCCTCGCATTACCCGTCAACGTTGACCAGGCCGTTGTCGTAGCCTCAGCCAGAGTCACAACCGTAGTCAAAAATCTGGATGCAGTGCCGGCATTGCCTAGGTAGAGTTCATCTTCACTGGCGTAGAGCTTGCCACCATTCCCTGTCACAACCAAGACTTTCCCATCTTCCTCCCACGCGAATTTGGCACCTTTTAATGTTACAAGAGCGTTCAACATGACCTCGGTGTCATCAGAATGCAAGAGGTTTCTGATACGGCATGTACCTCTGCCAAGGGCTGCAAGAACCAAGGCTCTATTAGATATGCTTTTTGAGCCAGGTGGGATACATGAAACCTGCGAGGCTCTGGGTGTGAACGGCGACACGAATATTGCGGAAGATAGTACGATCCGAATGTCTCGATCAGATACCACGCTTGCCTGTCGTTCGTATGTTTTGCCAATTCCTGAAAGTAGCACGATCCTTTTCTTCTTACCATCATTTTTCTTGTCGACACCCATAATTGAGACTAATTGATCTACGGAGCAATGCTTATGCCCGCTGCGTGTCTGGACAAGAGGATCTTCGGAGGAAATGGGAAGCCCATAATTCTTCAGGCATTTGGTGAGTCTAGAGACTGCTCCACCGTCAAGCACCCCAAGATGGCGTGCTAGAACTGCCTCCAGTACCATACCAATCGAAACACATTCACCGTGAAGTATCTGAGGCGTCAGGATACCTTCGAAAGCGTGGCCAATCGAGTGACCGAAGTTCAATAGATTTCTGAGGCCCCCCTCCCGCTCGTCTGCTGAAACTACATGGGCTTTCACCCGTACAGATCCGAGCACAATCTCCTTCAGAGCTTGGCGTACGCTTGAGAGTCTGCCTTCGCCCATCTCAGGGGTAGCCTGAATAGCTGCCATTAATTGACTGCAGTTCTCTTCTAAAGCGACGAATGCATCTTGGTCCCAGATGGCAGCAGTCTGGTGGAATATCAGCCCTCTCGATACTCAATCTCAAGCACAGAAAGGCTAGACACACCTTGATAACCTCGGCTAAGCCATTGATGAATTCGCGAGTGGGCAGACTATTGAGAAATTGAAGATCAACATAGATTCGCGCGGGCTGCCAAAAGGCTCCGACGAGGTTCTTGCCGGCTGGAGTGTCGATCGCTGTTTTACCACCTATCGAGGAATCCACCATAGCCAACAACGATGTAGGTACTTGTACGAATCTGATGCCTCTTTTGAACGTTGCAGCCACAAATCCGATCATATCCCCAATAACACCTCCTCCAAGCGCAATAATAACAGTTTTGGTGTCACATGGTGGGTCTCTCTCTTCTGAAAGCATCCAGTCCTCGACTTGGGCTTTGGTGGCCCGAGACTTCGATGTCTCCCCTGGGGGTATTGCATAGCCTAGTAGACGAGTTTCAGCACCCACCTGGGATGCTACTTCGGAGAACAAATTCTTGAATGAGAGAACATAGTGGTCATAAAGATTTGTGTCTGTGATCAACACGTAGGTAGAAGATTTTACATTTGTCAAGAGATCTTGTGCAACAAAGTGACCCCAAATATCGTAGTCCACAATGATGTTCTCTTTTCCCAATATTGATACTTTTGTAGGCTCCTGCGAGCTTCCCATATTGTCCCTTTCCTATATGTGAATACTTGCTTGTTTGGTCAGCCACTCAGATCTTATCGAGATGTCGTGTGTTATTCCCAGACGCCCAGTAGTGAAAGCCTATTGAAACGAGAAATCGTAATGTAAACCAATGGGTAAGAGCAAAATCGTCAGGCTTTGAGATATGGATAGAATGTAGAGAATAGCAATGAAATAAAGACGGTCACCATAATGCTGACATCTGGAGGCGGTGAGATTTTCTGTGATTGGACCTTCGGGGGGACTTTAGCGCCGAGGCTCAGAAGAAAGCTGACCTGGACCAGAATTCTATCAACTCGTTTGATAGACTACTGCAGTTATAGTATGAAGTTGTGTTATTTCTACATTTTGAAGGGGCCTGGTTTGTTAGAGTTTTAAGCGTTGAGGTATTGTAGTGTAGTGGGCTAATACAATATGTAAGGTAGTAGACAAGGTACAACATCTTGTAACGTAGCTCGTTTTTCTTCACTTTGGTATATAATGCTATGCCTACTGATCCATTTACGCTTTCGAATACCTTATCTACCAGTCCTATCGTTGTACCCACCATAACGATCACCCGTTGGCGGCCTGTAATAATCATCATTCGGTGCATGGTTCGGGTAATTGTTCATATATTGTCCACTCGGTGGCGGCTGAGGTGGACGGTTGCCATAGCCGTTCTGTAGAGGTACTTGGGGCGCTCCATAATTGTAGCTTTGCCCTTGGGGTGCATATGAAAATGGGTTGCGGCCATGAGGTGGTGGAGGGCCTCTCTGCAGAGTTTCTGACCCTGGAGGCGGCGGAGCCCAGCCTGGCATTGGAGGTGGAGGTGGGCCTCCCCGAGAGTTACCCGATATACCTGAAGGTGCGAATCCAGGGTTTATGTGAGCAGCGAATGGATTGGGTCTTGAGTCTGAATAATTCATCTGACTACCTCGGCCACGGCCGTTGTTGTGACCGCCTCGTAATGGAGCACCACCATGAGACCGACCTGAATGGTTTGCGCGTCCTTTCGTAGCTTCAATGTCTGCACGATCCAGAGTCGGGGTACCGAACTTAACACCACGAAGCAACATTGACTTATGTGTATAACTCGATTTTGGCATCTCATAATGGACACTCATCAAAGATTAGCATGTTCATTACACTCCCAAGAGTAGACTTACCTAATACTGTGATCTTCGTCTAAGTTTGGCATATCTCCTTCCGACAAAGGAAAATCAAGTGAGCTTCCGGGTAGATATTCCTGGTTCTTCTCGACTACACCCGCCAGCCCCTCGCTTACTTTAGCATTAATTTGGTATTGGGAAGAGCCCTGGCGCTTTGAATAGAAATTCATTGCTATCTCCTCGTACAATGGGTGACGATCTGATATGATGAGTACATCTCTACCCAACTCATTCCTGGCAACCTCTTCGGCAGATAGAAGAGAGTACTTCTTCGCCATTGCGTCTAGGAGTCTTTTCTCGTCGATGAACGGTAGCAGTGCGACTCCTTGCCATGCGAATTTCTTACCATTGAGATCAATGGGGAACTCTAATGGGTAGAAATCTAGAATCTCACTGTCTTCGTCGGTCATGAGCGGATGAAAAACCTTGGGGATAGCGTGATTCGATGCTGCAGGTAGCACACCCATCAATTGTTCGAATGGCTTGAATATTCTACCTTTCTCGAACTTGATGCTTATCTTGTCGAGTTCGACAAAGTCTGCAGCAAAAGGAGCATAGTGATACGGATAAAACCACGTCCAAGATGGACAGCCTTGGAAATAGTAAAGCAATACCCATGCCAAACCCTCAACGTAAGCTTTTGCGACCTTGTTTCGGAAGCCAATGTCTTTGGGATCGACACCAAATTTCTGCTCATAATACCTATCTGCATAACCTTCTTCCCATAGTCGAACGTTATCAGTGGAGGGTTCGTCGGGATCTGCTTCGGTTCGCCTAGGGCTGTCTGTGGTACTGTCACCTCCTGGAGTGCTAGCCTCATCGTCTTCTATGAGTTCGGCTTTCCTCTTGCCAAGGGCCGATACGGGCGTTTGGGGCTTGTCAGCACCCTCAAGCGTCTTGCTTTGCTCGACAGCATCGGCGTTGTACCCGATGGCGGACCCATCCTGACTGGCGGTAGCACCATTGTTTTGGTCGCCATTAAGTAATTTGCTTTTGAGCACTGCAGCAGCGCTTTTGTTTGCGAGATTTGCCTTGTAGACAGCTCCGCGGTTTACGACCATTTCATGGGTCATAGCCTTTTCTTCTCTGGAAATACTTCCTTTACCAGGGACAAACAAAGGGAGATCTGGTGGAGCCACTGTTGGCTTCGTTGGTTTGCCGCGACCAGAGCCGATATGAGTGGGGGTAGTGTAATCTGGAGACTTGCGACGTCCATCAGGCCCAGCGTAGTTCCCACCTCCGGAGTATCGATCGTTATTCCGATTCTGTTCCTCGAGCTTTCGCCGTTTGGCGTTCGCGTCCTTGCGTTCCTCTGTTTGGCGACGACGTCGGAAAATCGCGTCTTCCTGTTTTGCTAAGCCGTTGAGGATGAACTGAGCTCGTTCCAGATCAACATGACCGTCCTTCGTCAGATAACCACCCATAGATGGAATATTGTCGCGCCAGATTGCAATGAGCGTGTCGATACCATTTTCTCTAATATCAAGGCTAGGTAGATGTGGCAGGAAGTCGTTACCGACGAAAAAGCACATGAAAACCCAATCATCTAAAGCCCTCTCTAGGTCAAAGCGGAACGGCTGTTGAGGAACGTAGAGTTCTGCCTCAAGATATTCGCGGAGGACGGACACATGAAGCCATATGAAGGGCTTCAAGGCCACGGCTTTGTCCTTCTCATCAAAGTTTCCATCCTTTTGCTTGGCCTCGCCCTTGCACGCCTCGGCTATATGACCCTTCTGGCCGCAGATTCGACAGGTGCGCGCTTTCGATTCTTGGAAGAACACATCCTCACGCAGGACCCGAAAATGAGGCTCATGCGTCGCAAGTCCAAGCATAATCAAATCAGCATCCTTGACAGAAGATTAGCATCTTCTTAATGGAGGCAGAACTAGCAATCGTTAACCTACCAATCCGTATATGACGTGACGCGTATTAGGGTCATGCTCTGGTGAAGATCGTTGAGACCTGATGAATTCCATGATCTTGTGCTCCCCCTCACCTGGGACGGTTGCATCCGAGATGATGACTTTCATCTGTGAACTGTCAGTGTTTTGCTCGGTAATAACGCTCAACGAGCCCACCTTTTCCCAAGCCGGATCGGTGTTAACCTTGTAGGCACACCAATATCTCAAGGAGGCTGCGAGGATATCCATGAATGGTGTCCCTGGGGTGATCACATTATGATCCCATGTCTTCTTCTTTACCATAGCCTCAGCGTCCTCATGTACGACGCTTCCGTTTTGGGACTTAAGCATTTTCAGGAATTCTTCTTTATCCTCGTCTTTATCCTTAGCTTCCTGCGCGGATCTGAAGCGCCGAGAGCGCTGCTGGTTCATCTTCGCCCTTGGCGCAACCCCATCTGGAATCACAAGATCAGCCCTTGCCTCTCTAAACAAACCAGTCTGGTGTAGAGATGTACCCCCCTTGGTAACGTGGAATATCAACAGATGAAGCAACGATCCGCAGGGGAGTATAAGGCTAGGCCAGACCACAGAGATCAACAGCACTTAACATACCAATGGCAATCAACAATAATTTTCTTGGCCGCACCATGTTCACCACACGATCAGTGTATTCGAATATAGCCAACATCATCTCTTCTTCAGTATCCGGAGCAGGGCGATCTTCAGGATGAGAACAAGGATGAACAATGCCGTTCATATCCTGAGGAGATTAGCCTGAATTCGTTTAATTTCACTGAGTACCTTACCAGGTAAAGATTGTCAAATTCCTCTCCATTAGGGTTCGGGTCAGTGATATCCACAGGTATTTTTTGACCGTCTATCTCTGTAGGCTGCTCTTCGACGACCGGCGAAACAATCTTTGGATACTTTTGCGATAGCCATCGGAAAAGTGCTGGGACACCCATGGCTGTTTGAGGACGCTCTGCGACCAAGCTTAAGCGTATCAAAAAGGGTTAGAAAGCAGGAGCAGTGTATTCCTCAGTGCTCGGTGACAAGAGATGGACCAATGGTCGGGACAAAGCCACACGGTGTACAAGTCGAAAGCGTATGCAGTAGAGTCACAAATGCAACCAGTGCTGCGATAGGCGGAGCTTCAGTAAGCTGGAAAAGAACCCTTGGTAGCCGTGTTTACTGTCGCATGCATGATCTGAACCTAAGTGATGATATGGACCAAAAACGCAGAGAGATCATCTGATTAGTTCTGAAGCGGATGCGCCCTGTTGAAGACTACGAGTAATCAGTTGTTTCACAGTCTTTGATGCTTTGAGGTTTGTAAAGTATTAGAAGCTAACTCCAAATATACGGCAAAAATACATGTTTCGGGATCTGATCGAACAGCTGCCACCGGCCCACCATGACTGCCACTGAACATCACACATCCGAGGAAGCAACTTTATGCGGCTTGAGGAGCTGATGTTACATGCTGAATCTATAATGTATCTGTGGATAATGTCGCGATTGCCTTGCATACGAAGGGACATACCATCAGCCTAACAATGTTCCGCATACTCGAATCTCAGGCCCCAGCAAAACAAAATGCAACATCTACAATTACAACACTCAGTGGGCGTTTGCATAGTGCTACTTTACTAGAGGACCGCCGTGCTGCCATTCTGGGCCTTAGAAGCTTCGCAAAAGTCTACCCAGCCTCGGTGGCTTCAGGGGCTCTTAGAGGCCTTATAAGTTGTCTCAACCAGGATGTTGAAGACGTGGATACAACCAAGGTCATACTGGAGACCCTGTTAATGCTTTTCAACCCCGATGAGTCAAGCGCAAGTAGCTCCCAGTGCAGAGTGTGATGCTTCCTAATAGCAAATAGCCCGAAGCTTCTGATGACATAGCATTGTGGCTAGCTGATGAGTTCACCCAAGTGAGTAGCCTTGAAGTGAGGCGTTGGTTTGTTTGCTGAGTTGACGGAGTAGCGGCAAGAAAATATAACAGTTCTCCTGGATCTACTGGATACTCATGATTTCTTTTCCCGGCTTTACTCCTTACAGTTGATTTCCGCAATATCGACTGCACGGCCGGAAAGAACGCAGGAATGTGTCTACACAGCTCCCCTCGGTGTATCAAGACTTGTCGCCGTACTAGAAGATAAAAGGGAAGCAGTACGTAGTGGTATGATCTAAAGTTACCCCCATGACCATGTCTGACGGGCCTAACTTTTCGCAGAGGGCCTTCTTCTGCTCACAGCTCTTACCCCATCCTCGCGAGACCTACAAAAGCTTGTAGCTTTCGAGAATGCCTTTGATCGCATATTTGGCATCATCGACGCAGAAGGATCTCTCACACATGGCGGAATCGTTGTCCAAGATTGCCTGTCTTTGCTGGGTAACCTTCTCAGACTGAATGGCTCTAATCAGTCTTACTTTCGTGAAACCGGTTGGGTGAGGAAATTGGCAGACGTTTTAAGCCAAGCTATTCGAGAACAAAATTCACCAGACGGCATTGCTGACTGGGCGAGATCTCAGCGCGATAAGAATCTTTGGGGACTGCTCGCTGTCTTACGCCTTTTCTTGATCAACGGAAGTGTAGGAACGCAAGCAAATCAAATGGCATTCTGGCAAAGCGGGGTGTTAAATCACGTTCTTGACATAGCTTTCCACAATTCAATAGACATAACCATTAGGGCTGAGGTGAGTTCCATCTCCTCCAGATGCAGATGAATCACCGCTTATGAAAGTCTGGAAGGCCTTGGCAACTTCGGCCGACCTTATTCGAGGAAACAGTGGCCTACAGGAGGATTTCGCACAACTCGATGTTCTTTCTCCACATAGTGATGGCTTGTTCCAACGGATCAATGGTCATGCGAAGAGTAACGACTCTCCGCCCACAATGAACGTGATATCTGGCCTTCTTGATCTCTCACTCGCATCATCATTAACGCATGCTTTCGATCTTCGAATGTCTGCTTGCGAATGCATTAAGGCTTACCTATATAATCATATTCCCATACGCTTACATTTCTTACGGAGGGCAGTCGAGGGTCATAATTCTGATGAATTTGAAGCAGATAACATACTCACAATCCTCATTTCGGAACCAGAGTCTGGACGTGCAGTTGATCCCTACCGCCCATGGATCGCTGCTGTAATCCTGTACCATCTCCTATATGACAATGTTGATGCCAAGAACATTGCCATGAAGGTCGTAGAAGGAGACGCCGCGCAAGGGGAAGAGGTGGTCACTTGTATCCAAACAATTGCTGGGAATCTGGTTTCCAGCCAACAGAAGGGCGAGGATGAAAGAATCTCAACAGGTTACTTGATGGTCTTATGTGGATGGCTATATGAAGACCATGATGCAGTGAACGACTTTTTAGGCGAGGGAAGCAATGTGCAGAGCATCGCCCAGCTCATTACCCAAAATAGTCATACCACAGCTCTTGTATCAGGACTCTGTGCTTTCCTCCTTGGTATCATCTACGAATTTTCAACCAAGGATTCTCCAATATCTCGGGCTACTCTACATCAGATTCTAACCACGCGTTTGGGTCGCGAACAATATATTGATAGGATCACCAAGTTACGGGAACACGCTGCGGTCCGTGATTTCGAGGTGTTACCCCAGAACCTCGGATCGACGCAATCTGGTGGTCTTCCTGAAGTCTATTTTGACAAGACTTTTGTGGATTTCTTGAAAGACAACTTCAGCCGCATCGTACGGGCTATCGACCGCGATCCTGGACTAGAGGTGCCCGTTGTTGCGAACGGTATCCAGAAAGGTGTCTCCAGAGAATTGGTGGATTCTCTGAAGGCTCAATTGGACGACCGGACCCAAACAATCCAGCAGCTCGAGTCCGAAATCTTGACCGTAGAGCGCAAGCTTGGGCAAGAGCAAGCGGATCACAGAAAAGCGAAAGAATCAGCAGTAATTGAGTTGAGTCGGATTAAGTCAATTAACGAGGGGCTGCAACGAAACCACGAAGAAGATACGCAGAGGACGATACGCGAGCATCAATCTGCGCAACTACGGAGTCAAGAAGCGCATGAGGCGACTGTGCAAGTGTTGCGCGGCGAAATGCAGAAATTCAAAGAAGAGAGCGAAGCCACTGCTACAAGAATTCGAGCACGCAATGATGCAGAGATCGCCGATCTCAAAGCTACAATACGAAAGGTAGAGAGTGAGCTAGACAAGTCTACCAAGGACCATGTTCAAGATCTTCAGATTGCTCATGAGGAGTACACTACTAAGGTATCAGTTCTAGAGTCTCGATTGCAGCGCGCAGAGGATAAAGCGCGAGACGCCGAGGATAGGGCCACTCGGTTGCAAGGTGACTTTGATGCCAAAGAAGATGCTCGGAAGGTAGTGCAGACGGAGCTTGATGATCTATTTATGGTGCTTGGGGATCTTGAAGAGAAAAGGTCCAAGGACAAGGTATTTTCCTGGTATTTTCATACATGTCACTCGTTTACTAAAGTTGCTAGAAACGACTACGAGAACTCGGAGAAGAGGTATCGGATGCGGAGGAAGAAGTTGATGAGAAGGAAGACTCGGATTAAAGTTCATGATCTCTTAGCTTGAACCAAAATTGTTCTGACAGTTAATACCCAGTTAGTCAAGACGTAGACTCAGTACATAGGAAGTAGAAGTTGTAACGCCTTGTTGAGGAATAGGAGAGAATGTAGCTGAACCTCGTGAGTCAGTGATTTTGAATGTTTCTCTTAATGCTTCTTTGTAGATTGGAATGTCTGAGAGTCTATTGCACTACTACCGTTCTTCGATGGGTAAGGTAGGTAGCTATGATAAGATAACGTGAATATAAAATGACTTTTTGGTGAGTCACGTATCGCTTGTGTTCAAAATTATGACAGCCAAAATTTACCGTAAGCTCACAACCTACAACTTCTTGGCCGGCAACCACCCGTCGCCATGTCCATCGACTTTCCCCAGGAAGAGCAGGCGATATTGAAGCGGTGGAAAGAGATTGGGGCATTTGAGAGACAGGTCGAGCTGTCCAGAAATCGAAGACGCTATACCTTCTATGATGGGCCTCCGTTCGCAACAGGCCTACCCCATTATGGCCACCTTCTTTCCTCCACAATCAAAGATATTATTCCTAGATATTGGTCCATGAAGGGTTATTATGTGGAGAGGCGCTTCGGGTGGGACACGCATGGACTGCCAATCGAATATGAAATCGACAAGAAACAAGGTCTTTCTGGCAAAGACGCTGTGGCGAAGATGGGGATCGCCAACTACAATGCGGAGTGTAGGGCGATTGTCATGCGATTTGCTACGGAGTGGAGACAGACGATCGAACGTTTGGGGCGTTGGATTGATTTTGACAACGATTACAAGGCAAGGAAGCCCTAAGCCTACATCTGATTTTGCTTCTAACCCCAATACGTCGCAGACCATGAACCCCACATTCATGGAGTCTGTCTGGTGGGTCTTTAAGCAACTTTTTGAGAAGAATGTTGTATATAGAGGATACCGGGTCATGCCTTATTCAACAGCCCTTAATACTCCACTCAGCAACTTTGAAGCTCAGCAGAACTATAAGGATGTCCAGGACCCTGCCGTGGTCGTTACGTTTCCCTTACTTAGCGACCCTCGGACCTGTCTTCTTGCTTGGACTACGACACCTTGGACATTACCATCTCACACAAGTCTGGCTGCGAACCCCGAATTTGAGTACGTCAAAATACACGATGAACTCTCGGGCAAGAACTATATTCTGTTAGAATCTCTCCTAAAGACACTCTACAAAGACCCAAAGAAGGCGAAATACAAAGTCATGGACCGTGTTATGGGCAAGGACATGCTTGGCTGGCGATATGAGCCCCTGTTTGACTACTTCTATGAAGAGTTCAAGGACGTTGGCTTCCGAGTACTCAATGCGCAATATGTGACTGCAGATAGTGGTGTTGGCATAGTACATCAATCTCCCGCGTTCGGCGAAGAGGATTACAAAGTCGCCTTTGAGGCAGGGGTTATCAATGACAAACGACTGCCACCAAACCCGGTAGACGAGAGGGGTAACTTCACAGCAGAAGTCAAGGATTTTGCGGGTCAACATGTCAAGGCTGCCGACAAAGCTATTATCAAGCACCTGAAAGGAACCGGCCGTCTCATTGTAGATAGTCAAATCACTCACAGTTATCCATTCTGTTGGCGGTCAGACACTCCACTAATCTATAAAGCTGTGCCTGCCTGGTTTGTGAAGATCCCTCAGATCATCCCGGATATGCTCAATGGTATTGAGGGGTCACATTGGGTGCCAAATTTCGTCAAAGAGAAGCGATTTGGAAGCTGGGTTGCAAATGCCAGAGATTGGAACGTGTCAAGAAATCGATATTGGGGTACTCCTATGCCGTTGTGGGCAAGTGAGGACTACAAAGAGATTGTCTGTGTTGGTAGCATAGAGGAGCTCAAGAAGCTGAGTGGTTTCGAAGGCGAAATTACCGACATTCATCGAGACAAGGTTGATAATATCACAATACCGAGTAAGCAAGGCAAGGGCGATCTCCGGCGTATCGAGGAAGTATTTGACTGTTGGTTCGAATCTGGAAGTATGCCGTATGCTTCATCACATTATCCATTTGAGCACGCAGAGGATTTCAGATCCAAATTTCCTGCGGATTTCATCGCAGAAGGTTTGGATCAGACCCGAGGATGGTTTTACACTCTGACTGTATTGGGCACACATCTCTTCGGTCGGTTGCCCTTCAAGAACTGTATTGTCAATGGCATTGTACTGGCAGAAGACGGGAAAAAGATGTCGAAGCGATTAAAGAATTATCCTGATCCGTCACTAATTATCGATAAGTACGGCTCGGATGCTCTCCGGTTGTATCTTATCAACTCCCCTGTCGTTCGCGCGGAAACTCTTCGTTTCAAAGAATCTGGTGTGAAGGAGATCGTATCGAAGGTCCTTCTACCCCTTTGGAATTGTTACAAGTTTTTCCAGGACCAGGTACTCTTGTTAAGAAAGGTCGAAAACGTCGATTTTATGTTCGACCCTCAAGCAGAATCAAGTAATGAGAACGTTATGGACAGGTGGATTTTGGCAAGCTGTCAAAGCTTGCTCAAGTTTGTAAACAAAGAGATGGCAGCTTACCGGCTGTACACCGTGGTGCCAAAGTTACTTGGCTTACTCGACAACACCTCAAATTGGTATATTCGATTTAATCGACGGCGTCTGAAGGGTGAAATCAGCATTGAGGATACGAAACATGCGCTGAACACTCTCTTCGAAGTACTTTATACATTGACGCGCGGGCTTGCACCATTTACACCGTTCATCACCGATAACATCTACCAACGCCTTTTACCTCATATACCCAGATCCTTGCAAGGTGAGGATTCTAGAAGCGTGCATTTTCTTCAATACCCAGAAGTCAGGGAGGAGCTTTTTGACGAAAATGTGGAGAGGCGCGTCGGACGAATGCAAAGGGTCATAGAGCTTGGACGCGTTTCTCGAGAACGTAGGGCTATTGGTCTGAAGCAGCCATTGAAGACTCTGATTGTCATACACCCAACTGAGTCATATCTTGAAGATATACGGTCACTGGAGGGAGAGATTTGCAAAGAGCTTAATATCCACGAGCTTGTTTTATCTTCAGATGAGGCGAAATACAACGTCCAGTACAGCGTGGATGCTGACTGGCCGACACTTGGAAAGAAGCTAAGAGGTGCCGCTCAAAAGGTGAAGAAAGCACTGCCAGGCCTTACGAGTGCTGATGTTCGCCGCTTCGTGCTTGAAAAGAAAATTACCGTTGACGGCATCGAACTTGGAGAGGAAGATCTGATTGTGAAGAGAGGGTTGGCAGACAACGATTCTTCCAAAACCCTGGAAACTAACACGGACAACGATGTCCTTATCATCCTGGACGCCACCCTATATCCCGAGCTTGAACGTGAAGGAGTAGCTCGTGAGATTATCAACAGAGTGCAGCAGCTTCGAAAGAAAGCAAAGCTTGCCGCAACAGACGATGTGAAGATGGAGTACAAGGTCCTTGGCGATCCCCAAAAGATTGGAATCGAGGAAGTCTTCTCAAGCCATGGCAAGACATTCGAGAAAGCGTTACGGCGGCCACTGGACAAACACGTAGTGACTGCCTTCGAAGGCAAAATTCCCAACGGCGATGTTGATGTCGTCATCCTTGAAGAGGAACAGGAAGTGCAGAAAGCAACGTTTCTGCTTCGCTTAGTGAAGCTGTAGAGAGACTTCGACATATGCGAATACGAAGAAATGTAGAACTCTCAAAGATTCGATAGCGATAGATGTAGAAATTAGGCCAGCGCCGTTCGGATAGCTTGATAGTCGGAAATGTCTATGTAATGCAATATGCTATTGTATATCTAGCCCAAAGCCTCGCTACCTGCTCACGAATAGTTGAGCCTTCACTTTCGCTTGGAAGCTGCCTAGATAGATGTTAGATAGACATTCTCACTCATCGTCTTGCACACTACTCACAAGGTAACAGTCTTTCAGCCTGAGGAATTCTGTAAGGCACTTGTCTTTATAAACGGCATTGTAATCCGCTACAATGCATCTCCCATAAACAGAGGCCTATATCTCTTCAACACATTACTCTTCTCCAAGGATGAGCGAATCTACCTCGGCGGAGCACTTAGCCACGGCTTCGGCAAGTTTTTCGATAGGCCTGGTCCTGGTTGGCATGCTGGAATGCGCTTTCGGGTTCTCCTCAACAAACGAGCATGTCTTTATGAAATTATGTGCCTTCTTTTCATCGAGACTCGGATTGAAGATCGATACAATCATACAAGTGTCGATTTTGTCAACATTACAATAACACGCCAATCCCGATTCAGACAAGCTGCCAGCCTACTGACGAACCTTGAGACGCGAAGAAGCGAGGACTTTGTTTAGAACAACAACTCTCCCAGCATGCCAGTCGCATTTAACGAAGTACTTACTCAATATCATGCTTTGCATCGCTGCTTGCTTCTATTCCATAGCTGTATTTAACTATTGTGACCCATCTTCATGCCTCGAAAAACGACGCGTGGTAGGCGCCGGATCTGTCGATGCCTCCAGCGTCCCCACCATCTGACGAATACAACAGCCTCGAAGACTACCCCGAACTCTCCAACGAAGGCGCGTTGAATCGATAGCGTTCTTTGCTGCATTGACTAACAGCTAATGCAGATGTCGCAATCCTCCACCAGATCATTACCAGCGCTGAGCAGCACTCGGATGTTGAGAAGAAGCCTTTTCGCGCTATATTCGCGGCGTATGACACAGTCCTCGCGCAAAACGGATTGGATCCAGATCGTGACCAATCATATTTGCGCTTCTTGCTTAGACTGGGCAATAAGAAGGACCCTGGTCTCTCTTTGTACGAAAGCTTCGAATTGCTGCTTGGGGAGCTGGGGATTCAGATTGAGTTCGACCCTGAAGAAGATGGAATTCAGGACGTTACGAGAGACTTCGGTGGCGACAACGGGCTTGGACTTGACGACACTGCAATATCTAGACCAGGGAACGGCTTCCGCAGGATATCAAGACGCGCATCTTTCAATTCGATGTATGATGCCGAGGATGAGAGTGTCAGAGCAAGCCGACCACGGCCGATGTCGCGGGCCTCTACGTCACGCATTCAGCACAGCCAGAGCCCGGTGCATAAATTGCGCTCATCGAGCCGAGCAACGACGCGGGCGACTGAGAGGATCGCTTCCCAACCTTCAGAGCTACGGTCTAGCGCTATACAACAATATAGAGGCAGGTTGACAGCGCAAGAATTCGCTGATAGTACCCAATATTATACAAAAAGACACGCATCTGCATCTGAGATCCCGCATCATCATGCAAGAAATCGAGCATCTTCCAACCACGTTCTCAGTAGTCGAATTGCGAAGCCCCAAACGTTCGTTTCGCAAGCGTTATCGTTGACAGAGGACAGCCTTGGAGATGATGCACAAGCATCCAACCTCGCCCATGAGACGAGATCTTCAGAAGCGGCGGCTGAACGTGAGATTTTCAATCGCCCGTCAAGGACTCAGTTGTTACGGGACGCAGATACCTTTCAACATTACCGAATCCGTTCCATTGCCCGTAAATGGTTCGCTGCAGCAGTGCAAGCTAGCCATGATCATAAGCTGTTAAATGAAAAGGCTTTCACTCATGATGCAGGACGTTTAATGCGTGAGTCCCTAGAACATTGGCAACAACGACTCTGTTGGAAGAGACATGCCGCCGAAACTGAACGATTCTTCAACCGCTTGGAGCTAAGAGCAGGCAAAGCTCGAGATCTGTATCTGCTTTCTAGAGCTTTCACACATTGGGCAGAGTGTGCTTATGACGTGGCAATCCATACATCTACTGCTCGACGACATATACTGAGGTTGAAATATTTCAATGCATGGCTTGAAACCACAGCTGTGAATGCGCTCAAAGCTCGTCGTTTACGTCTGCAGAAATTCTTTGGTGTTTGGCAACAGCGCTGCGTCCGAGCAGTGACTGATGAGACCAGAGCGATCGCATTGTACAAAGAGGACCTTTACAAGCTTGGGTATTGGCGCTGGTTTTGGACATTTTGTGGACGACGGGCTCCGGAATGGAGGGCAAGAAAATTGAAGAATAAGTCTTTTTTAACATGGGTATCATCTTTAAGGCAGAATTTGCAGCGAAACTACCAGGTTGCGGTTGTCTTCAACGAAAGGATCGCACGGCGAATCCTTATACAATGGCTTGCAAAAACTTGCATCATCCTCTCCCAAACACGGGATGCGGCTCAGTTCAATCATCAAAAGACAGATGCCCGTCTGCTATGGGGGTGGAGGTTGAAAACCCACCATGCGCCTCTTGCTCGGCGAGTTGCGAATATGGTAGACTGGAGGGTGGCAGGCACAACATTTGCCATCTTTGTTTCACGGTACAGAGTCGAAAGGCAGGCGGAAGATATCAATCGACTAAGATTGGTAAGGAACGCCTGGACTCAATGGAATGATCGCCTGCGCTGGCAAACCTTGGCTCGTCAAATCGACGATAGAGTTGTTGTTAAGGCCCTCTATAAATGGGTACTTGCAGAACGGTACAATCTGTTATGCAGGCTCTACAACGAGAGGCTCATGCTGAGGCACCTGTCAACACTGATGAACGTTTCATACAAGATACAAGCGGAGCGTAATAACAGCCTTCGAGCTCTTGAAGACAAAAGAGACAGGAGATGTTTGCGCTCTAATATTGGCCGTTGGCTTCAGCGATTAGCAGCACATCGTCAGGACAAGGAGGTCGCGTTCCAATTCCATGCCCCTCGCATCGTCCAAGAGAATATACATAGATGGATTCTCGAATCAACTCACCTGAGAAAGCTGAATGGCTGGGCAAGAGATGCCGGATTTTACTTCGTTGCCACAAGGATCTTGAAACGCTGGCGATCTGCAGTAATCGAGTCAAAGCGCCGAAAACGCCGCGATGCCTATATCCAGATCAGGCGAAAGTCCAAGATGCAGCTTGCTACAAGGTATCTAACTCACTGGCGAGGCCGCACGGCCCGATTTCTGGAAATGCAAGAAACGGCACAACAGATAAGTCAAGATCGCCTCCTACGATTTGGGGTTAATTCATTCGACAAATGGCACGCCCATCTTACCCAAATTTCGAATTGGAGCTACCAAGCCGAAGGCCATTACGCGCTAGTCCGAACCTCTCACCACATTCACCTCTGGCGCCACCGACTCCGAACCCAACTGAATTCCGAGGAAATCGCCCGCTTGTTCTTCGAACCACATCTCTCTCTGCTGGCCTCTAGCTGCCTTCACAGATGCAGTCTCCGCATGATCGAATACAAAGCTCTTGTGTCGAAAGCGGTATCCTTCCAGAGGACTTACGATAAGCGCCATTTACGCCGCCATGTCCGGCAATGGCACGAGAAGACCGCTACAAGGCGCAACCTTCAATCTTCCCCGGAACGAACGACTGCTTCATCCAAAGCAAGGCGCCTTGCACTGCAAGCTGAAGCAGACGCAGGCGACGAGGGACTTACGACTCGCGCGGAAGAATGGACGGCGCTAGACCTGAGCGAATGGATACCGGCGTTAGATGCGCAGAATAGCACTACGCCGCTACCTGGCTATCTCAGCACGCCGTCTAAGAGAGCCACGAGGGCAAGAGCTCTCGTGAGGGCTTCGACTACGCCGGCTGGGACGCCATTTAGACGCCGACTGGGGGCTCAGGTAGCTACCGAGCCAAGGACGGAACCGAGCACCGGACGAAGAGCGGCGTTTGGGAGAAGCATGGCAGGGGCTCGGTTAGGGAGGAGTGTATTCGGGGCTATCTTGGAGGATGAGTCGCCGAGAACGCCAGGTGGGCCATCTTAAGGAACGCAACAGGGAAGCGCGAACGGAGTTAGGGAGTCTCGGGGCATTGGATATCCTATTGGGAGTATGTTGGTACATGATACTGCACCATTATGACGTTAATGAGACATTGATGGTTTCGTCGCCGCCAAGCAGTTCGGCGTCAGCCCGGAGGAATGAGATTATATAATTCTAGTCTTTTATAGTACAATAAGACTAATCACTATTGTTCATGAGATATCCAGAAATCCGCTTGTGATAGACTTTCTCGATAGGGCAAGGCACTAGAAGCCATGCGTAGAAATAAGGTAGAGTCGCGGCCGAGATCACGCGCTTATCAAGTGTAAGTCTAGGGAATTTAAGATACCTTATGTTAGGGTTCTTCGCGGAGTCGCTGAAATCACTGTTTCGTCCTTCTGACCGGACAACTCTATACCATGAGGATCTTTGATGAGCAGTGCGCCAACAACACTGCAGCTCTGATACGTAATCGCTTCCATGCGATTGGTCTTACCAGGCAAGCCACAGGCGAAGCTGCAAGCTGTCTGCACTGCACAATGGGAGAGCCAGCGCCTGGTGGTGAGAAAACCCAATTCCTTGGCAGTTCTGGACGGTGGTTGACTTCGTTCTTCCAAAGGTTTACATATCTGGCAATGCCTTGGTTATCCTAGGCGGCCCGCACGATCTCATTCAAACGATCTATCATGATAATGCGGGTGCACTTGACGCGGTGGCTATCGATGAAGTTTCCGGGAAAATAGGAACTTGCACTAATGAAGAATTATACATATACAGGCCTTACGGGAGGTTAGAGCGTGCGCTGAAGGTAGCTACAAGTACACGTACTATGAGCCAAGATCCTGATGGTGCCTATAGTGGTCCCTCCAGTGCACACTACCGATCACAGAGGAAGAAAGCGGCACGTTTACACTATCATGGGGATCGGGAGAAGAGTTGTTGGTAGGGTCTTCTTCGCTGAGACTCTTTCAAACAATAGATGAAGGGGCTATGATATGGAACCGTAAACTTTCCAAGCCTGTCAAAATCGCAAGCTTCTCACATGACGCCAGCCTTGTTGCTTCGACGGGTGCTTACGATCGACTGATCAAACTCTGGAGAAGGCAGTCTTTTGGGTCCGACGATACTCGCTTCGACTTCACCTACCTTCCGCACCCCACCGCAGTGACCGGCATACACTGGCGAAGGTCTCACGAACACGAGCAAACACTCGACAACGTGTTGTTCTCGATATGTGCTGATAGCAAGGTTAGGATATGGGCTGCTACGGATCCGCACGGGCTACAGGTACTCCAACTTTGGGCGGAAATAGATATGCAAGAATCCATACAGCCCCGGCAGATCGATCTTGCAAATCAGTCTAAAGACCGTTATGCGTTTATCGTCGATAGTCGCGACTTTGCGTCTGCGACTCAGCGAGCGGTCGAGGATGGGGCAGACAGAGTCGGGAAAGATTATCACGCCTTAGAACATATTGTAGAAATTGGAAGAAGGAGTCCAGAGGTTTGCGTGGTGCTAGACGGAAATGGTCACATGTCTGCTTGGGGTTTAGAGAGTATTGGTTGTAAAGTAAGGAAAAGAACGAAAATTTTCAACATTACGCATATCGAGAACTTAAAGCTCTCGTTCTCGCAAGATGCCTCTGGAAAAGAGAGCGCTGTACGATTCCTCAACTTTTGCAGTGGTGAGCGCGGCTCGGCTTTCACTTTGTTGGCGCACCACTTCGATGGGAGGATTGAATGGCTCCAAGGTCGAATTGACGAGCTACTTGATCCTTCACCTCGCCAAGACCGCCTCCATATAGAAGCGCTATGGACGGGACACGATGGTCCTGTTAAGAAGATCGTACGGAGCGTCAGCGGCAAGGCTCTCATATCCCGCACCAACGACAATGAGGGATTGGTCTGGAAGCAGAAGGACGATAGAAGTGGAATGGCTTTAGCCCGTTCAAGCTCGCTTGGCTGCTCCAAGCATATTCACCGGACATGGTTGCTCGGCGAAGGTGACTTTGTCATTCTTTTGCATCATCATAGCATAACACTCTGGGATGCAAGATTGCCCGTCGCTCATCAAGCTGCATCGTGTGACTTTGAGGTGGAAGGCAGACCACTATGCCTTGTTCAGCTACTGGAGCCAGCTTGGGGATCTCGAGTGATCCACTTGGCTACTATTACATCATGCATGAAAGGTATCGTCTGGGAAGTTCACTTACCGCCACAATCAGAGCAAACGGACCGTTCAGGGCTTTCCTCTGATACCCACATGAAAGAATTTTGCTCTTTCGATTTAGGACGTGAAGACAATCTTGCGTTTGTGCTGCCTGTGGACCCGGCTGGCTCTGCTATGTTTACCTCAAACTTTCTTGATGTTTTTGCTAAGGACATAGCCATATCTTATACTAACAGTGGCGTGTTATGTACGTGGACCGCAAGGCTGGACTTGGAAAAGCCTTCAGTCGACTGGCTCGTCACATCAAAAGTCGAGACCGGCGTCGACGCCCCGTTTCTTGCAAGCGGTAGTTCGATTAAGAAGACTGCAGTTATAGATTCTGCTAAGACGGGCCTGACTATCTGGGATAACAGAAGTGGAGAAGTAGAACATAACGTTCAGTACGGAAGCCTCGACGTGGTTCAGGACTTGGATTGGTCGTCAACCCCAGACGAGCAATCGATTCTTGCTGTCGGCTTCCCCCACAAAGTTGTAATTTTATCACAAATGCGGTACGACTACCTCACTGCAGGCCCTGCATGGGCTGCCATCAGAGAAGTCTACATTAGAGAAGTAACGCCACATCCTATAGGAGATAGTACCTGGCTTGGAAGTGGTAATCTGGTTATTGGTGCTGGGAATCAGCTCTTCACGTACGATAAGGATGTAACGATCTCGGATGACGTCGTTCGAGATCTCATAATACCCGAACATCTAAACCATGCTTGGGATATCTTCCACCTTGTTACTTTTTTAAATGGCCCCTTACCAATCTTTCATCCACAGTTCCTCGCCCAGTGTATCCTAGCTGGCAAGCATGCCCAGGTGCAGAAGATCATCGTTGGCTTGCACAAAGCGCTCAGGTTCTTCGCTCCGGGAGATGAGCTTGACACATTGCTGTCATTGCCTGTGGACGATTTTTACATTGAGCAGGAGGTATGGATCACTCTCCTTCCAATTGCCTGACACTGACCCAAACAGATCTTCTCTTATGCCGTGAAGAAAGAAATGCGATCATCTTATGCTGAGTTTACAGATGATGACGAGCCTGATACTGTGTCCGAAGACTTGGCTGCAACCCTCAACGAGAACTTGGCTAAACTGTCTGTTCCACACCTATCCCAACAAGATCAGGTCCACCTAAGTGATATCATTGAGTGCGTAGCGACAGCTGAAAGGTATCGACGGTCCATGGATGACAACGCAATGCGCTACCTAGTCTTCTTTCGACAGCACATGCTTAGGAAACAAGATTCTGTCAGCCGTGTTGGTATCACCTGGAGAGAAATTGTTTGGGCGTTCCACAGTGGTAGTCAGGACATTCTTGTGGACTTGGTCTCTAAGCAATTTCAAGGTAAAATGCTATGGGAGCAGGCGAGAGAGAGTGGCATGTTCATGTGGATGACTGATCTCACTGCGTTAAGAGCGCAATTCGAGGCTATAGCGCGCAACGAATATACCAAGACCTTCGAAAAGAACCCTATCGATTGCAGCCTCTACTATTTAGCCCTTAAGAAGAAGAATGTTCTGATCGGGCTTTGGCGAATGGCATCCTGGAACAGAGAGCAGTCTTCAACGCAGAAGCTTCTATCGAACAACTTCAAAGAACCGCGGTGGAAGACTGCAGCTCTGAAAAATGCCTATGCTCTTCTTGGCAAGCGCCGTTTTGAGTACGCTGCTGCATTCTTTCTACTGGCCGGAAATCTACAAGATGCGGTCAACGTTTGCGCTCACCAGATGCAGGACCTGCAACTTGCAATTGCGGTTGCACGTGTTCACGACGGCGACGATAGCTTGGTGCTTCGATCACTTCTCGAAGACAAGGTCCTACCGCAAGCAGCACTTGAAGGTAACCGATGGTTCGCGACGTGGGCTTTCTGGATGCTTGGCCGAAGAGATATGGCTGTTCGTGTCTTGATATCTCCTGTCTACACCCTACTCGACTCACCCGGGACACCAAACCTACAAGCAAGATCTTACTTGTCAAGCGATCCGGCGTTGGTCGTACTCTACAAACAGCTGAGGGACAAATCTTTACAAACCCTAAAAGGCGCTTCCAAGATTTCACCACGCGCGGAATGGGAGTTTGTGATTCAAAATGCAAGGCTTTATGATCGTATGGGCTGCGACTTGCTCGCTCTGGACTTGGTACGCAACTGGGAATTTCTCATGCAGCTCAAAGAACCTCCGAAGACCCCAGACTCACCTCCCGATCCGCGAAAATTGCTTAGGCGGAGAAGCAGCCTGGTTGTCGATGATATGCCTGTTCCAAGGTCGCCTACTGAGGCGAAGACGAGACGAATGGGACAACCCCCACCACAGAAAGTATTCGAGGAGCCGGATGTGAATAGCTTGTTAGATAATTTTGGGTTCTAGGAAGCCAGAAAGCTTGCCTTGTAGGAGTACAAGTGCCTCTCTGGCTAGAGAACACTGGGTAATCGGTCTACTTTTCAGAGTTGTGTATTATTAGAGACCTCCTGTTCTGTTGGAAGCGACTAATTGTGGAAGAGTAATCCTGATAGTCTTCGTTCATGCGATGCATCTACATTATCCTGCTTTGCAGGTGAAGGCAGGCTTTGGTTAGATTAGGGTTTTTGACCATCTCTCACCATCCTGTGACGCGCATCGCGTGACGTAGAACTACCGAGTTAAAATATGGCGCAATAACCTTATCGCCGAAGCCCGCATCTTCAACGACGACTTGGTATTTCTGGTTTCAATCCTTCTCCACCAGATTGTCGGAGGGAAAAGGTGCCATGACACCGGACAGAGGCTCACCAATACCTCATGCTGGCCAGCCTCTCAAGTACCAGGCTATTAATGCCCAGGACTCCGGCAACGTTCATGGCGTACCCGAGTCAGCCATTACCAACGACGACGAAAATACCACATACGCGCAAGAAGCTCGCCGCCGCAGCGATGCCCGCAAATTCCTCGCCGAGCAGGCCGACCAGGGCCAAAACTTCACCATCCGCGGTGTTTTGGTCGGTCTCGCTATCGGTGTCATTATTTGCTTCTCAAACACCTACTTCGGCCTGCAGACCGGATGGGTCAGTGGAATGGCTATGCCTGCCGCCCTAATCGGGTTCGCCTTCTTCAAGTCAATAGCGAGGTACATCGACTACCCGTTTACACCCGTGGAGAATGTGCTGGTTCAAACGGTTGCGGGAGCTGTGGGGACGATGCCCCTGGGCTGTGGGTTTGTGGGCGTTCTACCGGCGCTGAATTATTTGCTGGAGCCGGAAGAAAATGGGCCAATAAATTTGGGAACGGGCAAGCTGATCATCTGGTCGCTAGGAATATGCTTCTTTGGGGTGGTCTTTGCCGTGCCTTTGCGCAAAGAGGTTATAATACGAGAGAAGCTCAAGTTTCCAAGCGGGACGGCTACGGCGCTGATGATTGGTGTGCTACATGGAAATACGGATGACAAAGGGAATGTGGTGCATGCTAGTGGATTAGAGACGTTCAGAAGGAGAAGCCAGGATAGGCTGAGGTCGTCGAGTTTGGAGGGTGTACCTCCTGGCGTTGGGACTCAAGCTACGCCCACAACGTTCCCTGAAGAGGGTGAATCAAGTGAACAAGGCCTGGGCATAGATCATAGGAGCGATTGGAAAGCTAAGATACGGCTGTTGGTGATTGCTTTCGGTATATCTGCAGTATATGTATGTACGTATCTTGCAATGTGCGGTCATAGCACTGATACACCTAGACTCTTATATCTTATTTTATCCCCCAATTCCGAGATCTTCCCATTTTTGGATTACCTCTAGCTACCAACTGGCTATGGACACTCAATCCTTCACCGGCGTACGTCGGTCAAGGCATCATCATGGGCCCTGCAACAACCCTCCACATGCTTCTCGGAGCCATCGTGGGCTGGGGGATCCTCTCTCCGTTAGCGAAGAGTAAAGGCTGGGCTCCAGGATCTGTGAAAGAATGGTCTAATGGCAGCAAAGGCTGGATCGTTTGGGTCAGCTTGGCCATCATGCTTGCAGACTCCCTTGTCAGCTTGGGGTGGCTGACCATTCGGCCTATGGTCAATAAAGCCCCGCATTACTACAGAGAGATCAGAGACCACATTAGAAAGGGCAATATCACGGATATGTTCCGCAGCCGGGAATTGGGGAAAGGCGACTACACCGCTCTCAGCCCCTCAGGGCTCTCCACTCCCTTGACGCCGATCATCTCCAACTCCTCCCACCACAACTACTTCCCATCTTCTTCCCACTCACCCCAAGATAACAAAATCTCCCCCACCAACCCCGACGCCCCCGAACCCGACGCGCCCCCCCACCACCTCGTCCCCACCCGCCAGCTCGTCCCCCTCTTCATCGCCTCCCTAGCCCTCTGCATCGCCTCTGTCCGCATAGCCTTCGGCCCCCTAATCCCCTACCACGCCATCATCCTCGCCCTCCTTCTTTCCCTCCTCCTCTCCCTCATGGGCGTCCGCGCCCTCGGCGAAACGGACCTCAACCCCGTCAGTGGCATTAGCAAACTCACCCAGCTCTTCTTCGCCCTCGTCATCCCCGCCAGCAACAAAAACGCCATTGCTATCAACCTCATTGCGGGCGCCGTGTCTGAGTCCGGAGCCTTGCAGGCCGGCGATATGATGCAGGATCTCAAAACGGGACATCTGCTGGGCGCAGCGCCTAGGGCGCAATTTTGGGGCCAGATGATCGGCTCCTTTTTCGGCGCCATTGTGTCCGCTGGCGTCTACAAGCTCTACACCTCCGTCTACGAAGTCCCCGGTGGCATGTTTCAAGTCCCCACCGGCTACGTCTGGATCTTCACCGCGCGGCTCGTGACCGGCAAGGGCCTCCCAGCAATGGCATGGCAGTGGGCTCTCGGCGCCGGGCTACTCTTCTGCGGCCTCACAGCCCTGAGAATCAAGGGCAGGGGCAAGGGATGGGTGGATTGGGTGCCTGGCGGGATCGCGGTGGCGGTGGGTATGTACAACGTCCCGTCGTTTACGCTTGCGAGGGCGATTGGTGGGCTGGTCAACTGGTACTGGCGCATTTGGAGGAAGCGAGAGGATACGCCTGTTATCGTTTTGGCGAGCGGGCTTATTCTCGGTGAGGGCGTGGTAAGTATTGTGAATCTGGGACTGGCCAGTTTGGGCGTCCCGCACCTGTGAGGGTAGAATTGATATGTGGTAGAGAAAAATACATGGCCACAATATCTGTCGTGCCTTTTAGAATCTTCGTTCGGGAGGGCCTGAAGCGGGGAAAGCTCTGTGCCTACCTACTACCATCGAGCTTCCCAAAACAAAGAAATCTACGGTTCCCAGCAGCCGTCGCCATTCTCCCCGTCAACGACTCGAACTCTCCAAGGTGCCCCAAGGCGAGCCACCCCCGCCTCGAGCGCCTTGTTTGCCAAGGAGCACCGCGTCCCCATAACCCCATGGCTATCGTTCCACACGCGATAGTCTCCCCCCCCCATCATGCATGAACAATTCCATCAACGAAGTGGCGCATTTAAGAACAATACGAATGGGGTAGCGCCAAAATTGAGGGCGAAAGGGGGCATGAGATGGGGTATTGTAGAGGATGGGGGACGGGATATGGGGGTTAGAGGGGTGGTGAGGGATGACTGCTTTGAAAAAGCCGGGGGACGGATTAGTCAGGGAGTGAAGGGGGTTTTCGCATGGGGTAGGACGTGCGGGATGTGGGATATGGGGGGGGAAGAAATGGGGTGGGATGGGATGGGATATAAGTGGACAACGACGTTGATATCTTTAAGGAGGGAGGGGAGAGAGGGGGGGTTACGATCTCGAGTTATCAAATTTTTATCTCACTGAACTCTATGAAACACTCCTCCCTCACTCCCTCACTCATCTTCCCCTTCTCATCCCAACCCCTCACTCTCTCTATCCACCCCTTTCGCAAACCCCCACCCTCTTCAACCCCCCCCCCCCCTCTCAAATCTACACCCCCCCCCACCCTTGTCTCTTCACTCCCCATCCCCCCCTATCCGACCACCTCGTATACTTTTCTTCAAAATAATTAAAATTTACTTTGTTGGAAATACGAGGTGCATATTGATATTTTGGTTTGTTGCTGTTAGGAGGCTAAGGTATCTAGATATGTACTGTACCTAGGAGGTTGGAAGGTTGGAAACTCTACTAGGCGGGCCCCAGCCCTACCAGCCCTAGAGTATGAAGCGGAGGTTTACCAACTCCCTTATTTCCAACATGCTTTTGTTTCACGGTACGGACGGTTAAGAGGGCGGTTGGGTGGGGTACGGGCGGGAGTGAAGGATGGTGAGGGGGGTTTTGGGACTAGGAGCGGCGGGGTTCAAGAAGTGGGAGGATGGAGGGGGTGAAGGAAGGTTGAAGGATTGATGGATTGATATGCAATATTCAAAGTGGAGGGACAACACCAGGTCCTTTTGGCGGAGAACGTAAGTCATATATACAGTTCGTGATGTCTTCATATGTATCAGCATCCTCAAACCATCCGCTTTCGATCCGTTTTTCGTTCCACATCCTCCCCTTCCAATCAAGGATTTCATGAGTATCAGCAACGAAGCGAAAGATTCCATACGTACAAACCCCATGCCTCCTAACCACCTTTCCACCCCGCGGCGCCCTTAGTTGCTCCTGAACAAAGCAATCGTATCCACAAAGCCATCGAGATTATCCGAGTACCTCGCCAACGCCACCCCATCCCTATCAATCATCTCAGTAGTGCCAATAGTATTCAAATTATACACATTCACATTGTTAGACCCATAGCCCTCGACGCTGAAAATGCGGAGCTGGCATGCCTCGCCGTTGCCCTGGTTCGAGCACGTAGTGCTGTAGTTGTTGAAGAACGAGTACAAGCCCGCGCCGTAGACGAGCACGCTCTGCGAGTTGATAACTCTAAGCCCCCAGCCGAGCAGGCAGTTGGGCGTCTTGCCCTGGCAGGAAGCGACAAAGTCGGGGTCGTTGTAAGCTTTGACAACGGGGAAGGGGGTTGCGGCATTGGGGTTTGGCTGATAATAGGCCGTTTCGGTTTGGATCTGACCCATGAAGAGATTGCGGGTATTGGCGAGCTGGTATTGGTAGAAGGTGTGGTGTTCGACGGCTGTGCCGACAAGCCAGATGTTGCCGGCCTCAGATTCTATGTACAGGCCTCGGCCGGCGTAGATGGTGATTTGGGTGTCGTTGGGGTCCTCAATGTCGTGGTCGGCGGTCCAGAGCCAGTTGTTCTCCATGTAGACGCCGCTGGCGCCCTGTGTGATGTGCATGGACATGAAAGCTGCGATACAGCTGGATTTGACTGGTGCTGGTGGTGTCGGTACGGTTGGGGTGGTGGGGCAGTCAGCGAGTTGGAGGTTGGAGCCGGCAAAGCCACCGATTCTGGTGTGAACGTCCCACAGTCCGGAAGGTGTTCCACCGGCAGCGAGGTTGAATTCGATCAAGATAGCTCCGGCCTGGGCACCTTGAGTGCCGACAATCATGTCCGACCATTCAATTGATCCACTATCACCTTCCTCGCCGATTTGGACGACTGGTTTCGGGTCGTTGATGTCGCTGAAATATTTCCCACTGGACATGATCACTGGGTACGTCTCACCAACAATCCTGGCGCCAGCTGGGATTCGCAGGGTTTTAGTAACCTTGTAAATACCCGCATCAAAGTAGACAATCTTTCCTCGCTTTGTAGCGTCCTTGACTGCTTTGTCGAGAGCCTTTGTATCGTCGGTATTACCATCGCCTAGGGCACCTGCGGAGCGAACACTGACGAAATCACTGACAACGTTCTGTTCATATTGGGGCTTGGAACGCTCGTAGTATTTGTTACCTTGAAGCAAAGATCCTGGCCTGTTGTTGGGAGTGATGGGGCCTTCGAAGTTGGTCGGGCCGTTGGGAGTGTATGAGTGGCCTTGACCCCATGCGGCAATGGTTGACTGACCTGTGGTGCCTGCAAGGGCCGTTGACTGATTGGGACCCTGAACCGCGACAGGGACGTTGTTGAGCTGAACGTTCTCAATGATTAAGCTTCCACCAGCAGGAGGCTGAGAAGTGGCGTCATGGTTCGTGGAGAAACCAACTTTGGTGTTGCTGATCGAGCTGTCGAGGAAGGTAACGGAGCCGACAGTCTGGGCGTCGTGGCCTCCATTACCCATGGAAACACCAGTAGTGCAATTGTTGATCGTAATTGATTTGTAAGTCCAACCCCAATCCCAAATCTGGTTGATGGCCGTCACGCAGTTGGAGAATGACAAGTTCCGAACCGTAAACTGCTGGTTCCCAAACGCAACACCGTTCAATCCACCTTGGAAAGTGAGATCGTTCATGAAACCACCGGAACCTGCACGAGACATGTTAGATGACCAAAGCGGACTAGAATAGCTCGGATGAAGACTTACCGCTCTCGATGAAGATACCCTGGTGCTGCGTTCCTGCTGCGTCACTCATCTGGAACACACAGTTCTGCAAGCTCGTGGCTTGAGCCGTGGGCCAATGGATACCAGTAGCAGGCAGATTGGCGGGTACATCGGTCATATCGAAAATGAGGTTCCTGACCTGTCGATAGCTGTTCAAAATCACAGTCAGCTTCTTGTTCCGTCGACAATAATCCACTGAACCATTCTCCGGGTAAAGTGCTCAAGTACATACAATACATTAGTCGCACCATAGCCGAGGTTTCCAGTGGACTGATACGGGTTGCTGTCGATCAAACCGAGACCTTTGAAGTTGGGGGTGGCTCGGAGGATTGGAAGGCTGTTGGGATTCCCAATGATCTGAGTAAAGTAGTAGTCGATGATCGAGGACGAGATGATGTAAGTCCCAGCAGGCAAGTAGACAACGGCAGGCGTCGTAGTGGAAGATTGGCATTTCCCTGGAGCACATCTGTTTCCGCTGCTAATGGCATTGTTGATGGCTGCGGTATCGTCGGTGACACCATCGCCTGGAACACGGTCAGTATTCGGTTGGTTCTGGCGGCAGATACTCGGTGCTGGGCATACCTTTGGCACCAAAGTCCTTCACATTGCGGAAGACTTGGTAACTACCCGGGCTGGGATTAAACGGTGCAATGCCCTGATGTTTGATGTTTTCCATCCAGAAAGTGACACCGGCAGGCGGCTCAGGTCCATGCTTTGGTTTCTTGGGAACCTCATTGTTCGGGCCTTCGTATTTGACATATTGGTTGAATTTGCTCAGCATGTCTTGGACATCCTCTTGGACCTCGGGGGGTTCACGGCCATGCTGGGCAAGCGTCACCACCACCACGAGGGGCAAGAGGGAAAGGAGAGCAGTAAGACGACGCATACCTCAGGGAGTTGATGGCTTTGAGTAGAGGCAAGTAGAGACCAGAAGTACCTTAGAATGATGAGGAAAAGGGTTGATTAAATAGAAAAATACAGTATCCCTTGGAACTAGTCCTAGTAGGATCGTGGGACATGGTCTAAAGTACAGATGCTACCATGATATTAAGGCAAGGTATTGCCAGTGTGACCTCAAGAGGCTGCATCCCATCCATCCAGGGCAGCGTCGACCCCGGCATCCAATGGGGCATCCCACAACAGACCCTCCACAGAGGGGACATTACCTATTGAGAGCGGCCAAAGCTCTTTAGTGCAACTTGTCACTGTTCGTCGGGGGCTCTCGGGGGTGGCACATGATGTAAGCAAGCTGCAGAGCAATTTCAAGTCCAAGCAGTTGACTCTACATCTAGCAGACAAGGTCCAGATGATCCAGACCGTCCAAGTGGAGCATTGGTCTTTTCCATTGTTATTATTGTTAAGGTAGTTGTAGAATTTGGAGAAGATGGTGGGAACCGAGAAAGGAAGGAGGAACCTTCAAGCTCGTGCTTTCGATTCACGTGGCTTGGCGTCATCGTGAAATGCGGGGTTGGTGGGAGATACATATGTACCTACGGAATACCTTATTCCGTACTCCGTACTCTACTTGAATTAAAGGTCCGGCAAGGCTTGACCGGTCAACCTCAAGGAGTCAGGTCTCTCTCTCCAGCTCGCAGTCCAGGGGAGGCCCCTGTCACTGTCAGAACTCAACCATCACTCGGGACTTGTCGCGATGGAGCCAAGGGTTCTCAGACGAGATCAAGATCAAGAATCAAACAACGGGATAACGTTCGAAAGTCCCCGTTAAGGTTGCTGCATGTTCTTGATTCGATCCACTATTTCGGATCATCAGGTACATAAGGTAAGGTAGGTAGGTACCTATGTAGGTACAGTACATATAAAACCACCATGTCTCGTTACTCTCGTATCGTACATCATAAAACACCCCGAATCACACATTCAGCCTCGGTAATCGCATGGCCTATTGTTCGACATATCCCACTCGATTGCTGCCCACATAGCGATTCGCTGAAATGTTCTAGCGCATAAACCACAGCTGTCTTCCCTTTTCGCCGCTGCCAGCCACATCCCACTTGACTTCAATCTCCAACTCGCGGCTGTTCTCACATCTCTTCTTGTATCCGATCTCTCCGCGAACGACTTGCCCCTTCTTCAGAGCCTCGGCCGGGCGCTTGCTATGGTCGATCAACAGCACTCCTTGGCGCCAATGCGTCTCGGGGCCTCCGGGTCCGGTCGTGAACGCCACTCCCTTACGCTCATGTCCTCCCCAGTTTTCGGCCTTGGCGTGTTCGGGCACACTCAGGTCTTTGTTGGGCAGGAAGTACGTGTCAAACCAGATGACGAATCCATCCAGCTCGTCGATGTCTTCCTTGAGAGTCATGGCGAAGTCTTTGCTCGTAAAGACGAGTTCCTCCTTCTGTGCGCTATGCAATGGAAGGCGTAGAAATGGCACCGACTCTGCGGCGAGAACTGAAGACTTGAGGTCGCGGATCAATACTTCATCGTAGATGTGAGCCATCATGCTGGTCATGTTGAATCCGTAAACCTCCCTCCAGAAAGTGACATGGTTCGCAATGTAGTCGGGGTCGGTGAACGGTGCTACATAGAGCACGGTATTAGATGGCACCATAAGCCCGGCGGGAGCGAGATAATGATCCCGCGCCCAGAGCACAGAGTCGAGCATGGCTTCGTAAAGCAGACAATAGCCCATCCATTCGGAGACGATGACATCAACCTGAAGAACAGGCAGAACAACCTCTTCAATCTTTCCGTGCAGGCAGCTGTGACGTGTTAACTACGTCTCACTAAAGGATAATATCTGCCAATGAAACTCACGTGATAACATCTCCCATTCCGTTCTCGTAGATATTCTCCCGGGCTTTGTTGATGATGTCCGAATTATCGACTGCAATCACTTTCGCGGCTCCCGCTCGAGCACAAAACATGGATAAGATACCAGTACCACAGCCAACATCCAAGACTACCTTGCCGTGAAACAGGTGCTTGTTATCGTAGATGAAATCTCTGTAAGCGTCGGTTCGGACGGTGTCTTTCAACATGGTCTCATGTATGTCTTTACACGCTTAGCATAGAAAACTTCCAAGCCTTGCATCGACTTACCGTTGTAGGAGTACGAATTGAAGTAGTGGGAATCGTCGTCCTTAGGTGCGGATGCTCCGATGTATGACATTGAGTCCGCGCTTGAGGACAGGGTTGAACCCGTGTCACTCTTCCATTGCTTGTCTAATGCCTTGCTTACCATGTCTTTGTACTCCTCGAAGGCAGCTAGAGTCGATTGCAATTCCTCCTCAAGCTCAGCGACGCGCTCTGTGGCGCTACAATCATAGTCGCCCATCTTGTCTCCGTTCATAACTGAATCTTTACTGGCTTCAATGTCCCCGGTAACGTCTTCCAATGAATATAAAAGAGCGTCGTCTTCTAGGACTGGCTTCAAGTATTGGTCGTCGTTGAAAGTGGACTTGGAAGAAACATTCGGCGATTTGTTTCCATTTTGAACTTCGCGACGAACATAGTTGACTAGCTTCATTGTCTCAAGAAAATCAAGATCTTCCACAACCGCTGATCAGCCTTCAATGCAGTGTACGCCAACAAGGTAGAGGAAGATATACATACTGAGCTCTTTCCGAATCTTTATAAGGTCAAACTGATGATTGTCCTTACAATGCTGCAGCATCGTCTGAACGTTATGGAACTTGTCTTCCCCAAATAGGCTGACTATCTTAATTTTCTCCACGTCAGGTTCCAAGTCCTCCCAACCCTCATCGTCCTCAAGGTCAAGGATGTCATGGCTCTCCGAGCAATTTGAGCTAGCTGGCGACATCTGAGAGAGTAGCAAGCCCGCTGGCGAGCTGCGAGCTTTGGTGAGAGAAGTACACTTGCCCACCAGCTGGTTGTTGTCAGGTGGGTTATGGTTATGGATAGCTTAACGTTCTTGTGAGACTGTTGGAGGATATAGCTTTCGGCGATAGTTGATCCGTGCCGACCTCGCTTCGACCCGATTGGACGCCTTACGGGCAGAGGCTTCCCTGGTGCAATTATATACGTTCTCTTCTCCGAGTTCTGTCTTGGCTCATGACTTCTATATTGTGCATTGCCACTGAGATATAGGGTGTTAGCAGTCTAAAGATGTTCTCTCACTCTAGAGGTTTTATCCCCCGACCGTACGGAAGCGTGTAAGCATACAGACAGCCATCTTTTACGGCACCACCGATCACTATATTCGACTCTTCAACGTATTGGGAGCATAGGTTCCCTCTGCCGAAATATAGCCAATGGCTTTCCTCTTTCGGAACAAGTCGAAAGCCGATCTGGCAAAGCCAACAAAAGAGCTACTTGCTCGGCTATGGCAACCTCCATTCTCACAAAAGGTGCGGCTATCAGCCCAGGTACCTTACGAAGGGTACTGACGCAGTCATAGACGGAGGATGAGCTGGCGAAGCTGCTTGCGCAGATGAAGCTAGTCCTACAAGGAACGCAAGGTGGTTCCCCATCCTCCGTCATGACACACCTACTAAACACTGCTTCGATAGAAACGGAAAGTAGCCCTGAGCAGGTCTCACAATTAGTCAACTCCATAATCCAAGAAGACCTCCTATACTCCCTCGCCCGCAGCATCTACCTCCTCCCCTTCGAATCCCGCAAAGATACCCAGACCATCTTTTCCTACGTCCTACGCTTCAAGCCCCCAAACGCTACCACTCCCGACCCTCCAGCCTTGTCCTACGTAATAAATCAACGGCCAGAAGTTATTGTTGAGTTATGTCGAGGTTACGAGCACAGGGAGAGTGCTATGCCATGTGGTGTTGTTTTAAGAGAGGCTCTCAAGCATGAATCCGTGGCTACAATTATTCTGCATGATCAGTCTCAAGGGAATGAGAAAGCGGTGAGGGTAGATGAGATCGATGTGGAGGAGACGCAGTCGGGAGATGGAGTATTCTGGAAGTTTTTCCCTTGGATCGACGGCGGGGCCTTTGAAGTCAGCACGGACGCTTTCACCACGTTTAGAGTAAGTCGCATAATTTTTGTAGAAACATAAGGTGCTAACCAGCATCAGGAAATCCTGATGCGCCACAAGCAACTCGTCTCCCAATACCTCACTATAAACTTCAATCTCTTCTTCCACCGGTACAACACCACCCTCGTCAAGTCAAACTCGTACGTCACAAAGCGCCAATCAATCAAGCTCCTCGGAGAAATCCTCCTGGACCGCGCAAATTACAACGTCATGACCGAATACGTCGACCGTGGCGAGCACCTCAAGCTCTGCATGAACCTGCTCAAGGACGACCGTAAAATGGTCCAGTACGAAGGCTTCCATGTCTTCAAAGTCTTCGTTGCAAACCCCCATAAATCCCCTGCGGTGCAGAGGATCCTGGTCAATAACCGCGATCGGCTGCTGGCGTTTTTACCAAAGTTCCTCGAAGATCGCACCGACGACGACCAGTTTACGGATGAGAAGAGCTTCTTGATACGGCAGATTGAGACGATGGCACCGCCTCCTTCGGTTGCTGGTTGATTCTGTTGTGACAAACCTAGAGGTGATGGTTGCATATGGCAGGCGTTTGGGAACTGGGAGTTGTGGGGGTTAACGTCATTGGAGCTTTGGCATGGTCTTGCGTTTGTAGCGTTTCAATGCGTTCGGTGTATCATAAACACCCCGAAGCTGGTCATGGCTGCCAGCATCATACTAGTCCTGCCTAGAAAGCCACCCACCAGGTTCAACCTTTCAATTTCCCCGAGAACGCAGTGTCTGGACCATTGCGTTAAGGGATAGTCCCGAGTGTCTCTAGACTTAGGTACACTCGCGTGTGAATACTTTTTACGGTGCCATCACTTCTCTGCAGCTGTAATCAATCCCCAGCAGTGTGTAAAAACGTATACCCTCATCCGCATAAAGTTGTGAATCTTTTTGTTGAGAGACACGATCACGACTTCAAAGGCCTATATCGCCTATGGCGCGAACTGTTTCTACTGATCAAAGACCCAGGAGAGGCGGCAATGAAGAAATGGAAAAGTATGAGGATTCAAATCTTCATGATACTACTCAACCACTATTTGTTAATGCCCTACCATCCTCCTCTATACCTCATATCCCCCACCCAGCTATCACACTATCATACCTAATATCCCTGTTCCCAATAGCCGTCATAAAACTCATCATCTAACCCCATATACAAACCCCCCTAACCAAATGCATCCAAACCCCCACCCCTTTTTCCCCATCCAACCCCTTTCGAATCCTGAAAGACCCCCCTTTCCTATACCAATGCCCAGAGAATAACTCGCTATCGTATAACCCAGGCTGCTGCTGCTGCTGCTAGTTCATAAAGCCGTAATCATCGTAAACAATTATCCGTCCGGAAAATAAAAAACGCCAAGAGCTGCCGAGGCATCCAACGGCCAACCAACAGCTGGGGGGCCATAAGGAATTCCCAAATCCAACCCTTTCCAAAGGATGCCTGGGCCGTATCCATAAAACATGCAAAACTCGCTAACCATACTCCTTAGCAAGTTCGAAAACAAGATAACGGTGGATCGGGAACATCGCAGTCCACTAGGTTCGTAAGGCCGATTACTCCAACTCCTTGCTTTTGAGCCTGATGTCATCATCGCTCAAACAAGCCATCCAGAGACACCTCGTCAAAGCGCCCTCGACGGGCTGGAAGGTGTACTTGGCGCTGGCGTCAATCAGACGCAGGAGGCTTTTGACAATGGTCGCTGTTCTGCGGTGGCGCTCGAAATTGATGAGGGGCTCGCCCTCGCGGGTGCTGGCGATTTGCGAGGGCTTTTGTGAGTTGTAGGTCAAGTCGTGGATGTAGAGGGCTGGGGTGGATGTTAGTTCAAGGAAAACATGGAGATGGAGATGGTAGTGTTCTTAGACTTACCGACAACAGGAATACAGCCTTCCTCTGAATTGGCCGTTTCCATTTCTTCCCGTAGGTTATGGAAATTTCTGATAGGCGTGATCAGCGTTTCCAATTCATCAAGGACCTTCTTCTCCGCCGCAGGCACCAGTTCCCAAGTTTTGGTCAATCTTGAACAATCGGTTGAAGTTAGGGCTATCGTGAGCTGCAACAATGTAGCGTAGTTATGAACCTTCCTGGCGTATTTCGCGATGTGGATGTACTTCACAATGCAAAGGGCGCGCTCCTCAATGTTCTGTGTCAAGACAATCTGTGACAGAGCCCATTTGACTATGATGTTGAAGCGAGCAGTAACAAGCTCAATACCACTAGGTTCCTGAGTTCGAAGGTAGTCCACCCAATTCAGAGTTGATGGTGACGTGTGATGCCAGCGCATGTCAATCAGGTCTTGCCAGTTGATCTCATTCAAAGCATCCTTCTCGATGATCGTGAATTGTTCTGCAATTACCTCGGAGCTGAATGCTAGAACGAACGGAAGATGCCTGTGGCTTGAGATGGTACTTGGTACAGTGTCCGATAGCTGTTGCGACGCTGGCGAGGTAGACTTCTTTCGCGCAATATCTATAGCGGGCTCCACGTATCTACTGACAGGTGATGGTTCAGGTGTCGGAGGTCTTCGCTGATCTTGGATCTGGCTCGCTTGCGCTGCAATCGCCCTTGCATGTTCCGTGGTCATAGGGGGCGAAGGCGGATGTGAAGGTGACGACCAATGCGTATTCCCTACATTCGAAGTTGGCACATTCTGTTGATATTCATTTTGATTAGAATGGGCCGAGTGTCTACCAAACAGTTCGTCGCGGTCCCCGTCTTCCATGGACATTTCTGAAGAAAGATCGCTCAGGAACTCATCTTCATCGAGCAGAAATGAATCCGTCGTAGTTGGAACTGAGGATAGGTATCTGACTCTTCTGGAATTGTACGTCTCCTTGGATGGTGCGAAAGATTGTCGGGGTGAGGCTGGTTGGTAAGGCAGATGGCTCTCTCTTGGACTGAAGAGCGGGTCTGGCATCGTGACTTTGGATTGATCGGAACAAATTTCGGCTCTTTTCTTGGATTTGGTGCTGAGACCTCGCTCCAATAATGGCATAGAATTGTACGATTCCTCTGATTCGGCGTACAAGCTTAAGGCTGCAGTGTGCCGGTGACCGAGACCTTCATTCATTGCTTGCGAGATTTCCGCTTTATGAGCAGCTGGCGAAACTGTTACGGATGTGGCTGGGATATCGCTAGTGAGCTCATGATCAGGAATCAGGCTCTGGACTGTTTGTGACGCCTCAACAGGAGGCTCAGTTGCTGTTGCAACTTCAGTAGAGTCGGATACTTCGGACGGCTTCGTTCTTGCAGGGTCTGAATGGCTCCTCAGGTACTTGCCCTCAAGTTTTAGTAAAGTAGCCTCAATACCACCTTCATCATCATCTGGTATTCGGGCAAATTCTGCGACAGCGGCCTCGAAAGAGGGACGTAAAGCTGGGTGCGATGAAGTAGTACGCTCTGAAGATGGCGATTCTTCAGCTTTGCCAGGTGCGGGTTCTGACGGGACTGTTTGAGGCATGGGCGGTGCCTTGAAACTTGACGTATTCCTTGAAGCCCGAGTTCTATACAGCCCTGAACCATGCATAGACTCCGTATATGTAGTGATGGAACCCGTTGATCGAGGCCTCTGTACCGGCTCCATATCATGCACGTTCTCGTTAGCGCGAAGGTCGCCTCCAGGACGTCTCCGCAGCATCCTTGCGGGAGCCTTGTCACTCGACGTCCATGGAGATGACAGTGAGACCGTAGTTGGATCGAGACTTTGATCTACAGGGTTCCGGGTCATGCCGCTCTGGTACGATGCGTACTTTCGTAGTGACATTGTCCCTGAATTCGTGGATCGAGATCTTCCTAGGGGTATTCTTGTCTGACTTTCTTGATGGGACGATGGAATAAGACCGGAATCCTGAGTGCTGTCGAAGCCTTGACGTTCCAAAACGGCGTCTGGAGCAGTCGGGCTGCTATAAGGCAAAGGTATGTAGCCATTTGGAATATCCTGACGTTGGCCTTCATGGTACTGTGTGGGTCGGAGAATTTCAGGTGCATGAGCTGCTGGTAGAGTGGGCGTCATAGAGCGTGGACCGGTGGTTTGTGCACGTTGTGACTCATATAACTGCTGATCTATTGAATACCCATTGGGGTTAGAAGGCATAGCAGGCAATGGTTGTACCGGACCGGTGTCGTCTACAATAAGAATTGACTTGCTCCCATTGGTGACCTCGCTACGGTTCCTGATGGCAGTAGTGGGTCGGACATTCTTTGGGGGTTGCCGAGCATCGTGTAAGTCTTGCACAACTTCAATACTTTGCGCCATCTCAGTACTGCTAGCTGCTTGTGAATAGTCCTTCGGCTCTTCCATCAAGGCACGCTTAAACTCTTCAGTGACATCTGCACAAAGAAGATCTATGCGCGAGTGTTTCTTCAAAGCCTCAATCTGGGCTCGGTCAAGCTTGCCGTCTTCCTGATATGTTACATTCGTAGGCAAACTCGAGTTCTTGCCCTCAAAAGGTCCACTGCATAGGCTCTGGTTAGACTGGTGGCCGGAACTCTGTTTGCTACTCAAAGCCCGGCGAATGCTTCCAAGTAGGTTTTTGACTCCGGGACTCAGGGGCTTGTTGTGGTAAGGGCTATCGCCGTCAACATCGCGTGCGAGCATGTTTGGTAAATCAAATGCTGACGTCGTAGGTGCGAAATCATGGATGTAAGGAGAGCCAGGGGGGATCACGCTCCCACGTATTAAACTACCCGAATATGGGAATGCCATCACCATCTGTTCCTTCGATCGATCTACCTGCGTTGTGGGCATTGACGTACGTTTGTCTCTTGCAGCATCAGAAAAGTTTCCGCTCCTCCTGTGGCTATGTTTCGGAGGGGGCCTCTCCTTTGGAAGTGCTGATGGAGCCGCTGGATAAATCCTACCTATGGACGTTGGTATTGGTACTGGATGAGCACCGACACTGCGATTGGGATGAGCCACAAACTTCCTGAGCCCTTTTGATGGTATTGTGCATGACAGGACTTGGATACTCTGTTCGCTGATCGGGGATGTAGGTAGACTATGAGATGTTGCGACAGACAATTGTCTGTCATGGCCTTTCACCTTGTTTTCCTCTGCTTCCTGGACAGCATCGAACCAGTTGTTAAGTGCGGAAGCAGAACTCTCTGGCTCTAGAGTCGCCAAGACCTGGGGTGGAGTACCATCGTCTCCTCTGCCCCACAGCTGACTTGGATGAGTAAGTTGGCTATCGCGGCTCCCTGCGATGCCTCCGGGGCTGATATCTAGATCGTGGCGGCCGCTCACGTCCATGAAAGGATTGTCCCAATACAAGGCACAACGCCCGTTCCAACACTTTTTCAGATCCAGGATAAGCTTCAAGTCGCTTGGTCCGTGGACGGATCTTTCCCTAACTGTTCTTGACATGGCATTAAGGCGTTGGCAGAACTTTACCCGCAGGTCACGGTCGACAAAAAAATCATAAGGGAAGTAGTTGAGAATCCAATGTCTAAGAGCGGCAAAGGCACGAACTCTAATAACTCGGCCGTCGTCGTCAAACTTGTTTATTGCCCACTCGAATCGTGCCAGCAGATATGCCAGAAGATCATGCGTTGATAGGTACGCCCGAACGGTGAGGAAGAAGTCCGAAAGCAATTCATAATCGAGAAAGTTTCTTGACGTTATTTGGGCTATAATTCGTGCAGGGGAGCCAGCAATGACATCTTTCGTGCCTGGAGCGTACCGCACCACAGCAGGATCATCTAGGTTGGACGCCAGTGTATCAAAAATCGCGGGCACGATAGGTTCCTTGGATTGATGAAATGCCGGTGAAGAGGTCGCACACGGAGCAGTGGCATTTTCTACCATCGGGGCTACTTGAACCGAGTAAGGCTGTGGAGAAGCATGGGAGTGGCGGCGCGATAGCATTGCACGTGATTCCATGCCAGGTGGAATGGGAAACAGTTTGTCGTACTCTGGTCCTGAGAATGTTGATGACTGTGTATCTTCTGTTGCTGATGTCCTTGTGTAGACCGAACTGTGAAGGAACGCTGTTCCCCGAGCGCTAAATCTAGGAGTCCCGAGTCTGTAGTGCGGAATTGGAACCTCTAGGGTGGGTAATGACACCTTCTCAGGACCTCCATCTGGCGAATCTGCGTGCGTAATCACAACCTTGAAGGCTCCAGGTCCTAGTTCCTGAGTACCGGCCTGGCTACTAGTTTCCGACAGTGAATGAGTGCGACTTTGCTGTACTGGTTGCCGTGACGTTGAGTTGGAGCGGTGCGATGCTGGGTTTCCGCGCCGGGGGCGCGTTGGTGTTTTGGTACCCTGAGTATCTGACCATGCACTAGCACGCCACAGCTCATTCTCCGACCCAACAAGATCCGAAGTCCTCACATTAGACATAGGAACAGGTGGTACCTGAGGGGTTTGGTGTGTCTGCCGCTCTATGGGTCTGGCAGCCAAGAATATCAGCTCCTCGTTCAGTCTGTCGCGACACATACTTTGTTTCTCCATTCGCGACGTAACAACCTGGGTCTTACCTGAGATATATCATCCCGTTGTTTCCAACATTCGCGACGGTGAACTGTCTCCCTTCTCTCGCACCTGAAGTTCCTTCGAGTACAACATCCTTAGCAGCCCTTCTCGTAGAGCGCTGTCGCAGAACTTCCGTGCTGTTCTTAACGTGGCGAAGAGAATTCTGACGGCCTCTACCCGATATCTTTTCCGAAGATTTCTTCTTCACAATGTTTGTCCGTTCCGTCTCGTGCTTTGGGTCTAATATGATGTCTTTGCGATGTACTTCCTCTCTTGGGTCTGCGACAAAATTGAGTTGTCGTCCACTTGTCTTTCGACTAATTGGGCTTGAAAGCTCGTCGAGTCTGAAAGAAGGATTGGAGGTGCTCGGCTTCGATGACGCCGCGAGTAAAGCTTGAGTGTACGAGTACGTAGGCATGGTCGGAATAACGCAGACTAGAGCAGTCGCCACTATTTTCTTGCACGGTTCCCGTGTACTTGATCACCCTTCCTTTCCTCTTGTTTTTACACAGCGTTGTGAAGATACCCGTCATCGAGGTGCGACCGGGCTGAGCGTGGTAGAGTGGCTGCGGTCGCCGTTTGAAGCCGGGGTCGTTCGAGGGAGAAGCCCCGAGGGTATTTTCATGATTCCATGTTCCGCCTCTGTGAAATTGGCGATACGGATGAGATGGGGAAACGACTCTTGGAGGCGGACAGTATCCGTGATCAGGACGTCGTAAGCGTTCAGAGTTGGACCTCAGGGTTGGACCGCAGGAGGAGGGAGGTGAGGGGGATTAGGGTGCGGCAGAGGGAATCTGGGCTAGGGAGGTAACGTGCGCCGAGACTACTACTACTCGCACTACGAGTACAGGGCAGTCTGACTGAGCAGGGGTAAGAACAGGCTATTGATCCAATTGCAGTAAATAGAATACGCTACCCTGCCACCCTAGAATTAGACGAAGTCCCCGATGCCCGGAAAAGAAGAATGCTAATGCACGGAGTACTCCGTACAGCTGGAATCACAACAGCGAAGGGTTTTCGGGTTTCCGGGTTTTCGTCGCTGATATAGCATTCCAACATACCTGACCGCAAGAGATCCGTATCCCTCCCTACTTCTTGTCATAATGGTCCGCCTCGGAAGGCACGACTGCTTCGACCTTGTTCTCTGCTCTGAGTCGTCACCTCCTGTCCTGTCCAAGACAAGTAAGGCAGTCATCCCCGAGGTCACACACGAGGCCCTTTACTCCGTACTTTAAGTTACGAGCTTCTTCGCTAGCTACTACATACTAGGTATTCCGTACGCTATAAGGTTACAATTATAAATGCCGCAATAAGAACGATTGATAATTGGGGGAACGATGGCGTTTTTCTTGGCTGATGGCGTTCTCTGGGACGCAAGATTGCGTCTCCATCCAGACTTAGGGCGACCCAAGAGTTTGGCCTGCAGGGCTTCTCGTCGATTACAATTTGTTGGATTCGCACTTTGGCTTCCCCCAAAGTGCCGGTGTGGCTGCGGATGATTTAGAAGCTCTTCCGGACGCGTACGGCATCACCTGGGTGCCGGCTGGTGGGCCATCCTAAATTACACTCGATTACTGCCCTCGTCGGATCTCTTAGACTTGCCATGATTGACACTTGACAGAACGTGGCCAATCAACAACCCTTCGGACCCGAGAACGGTCAAGTCCGATATTATTACTACGGAGTTGTTGTCGTCGAATCCGAGACATCGTACTCCGTATGAGGAATCCTATCGTATCTTATCTCACAGTCAGCGATGTTCGCTTTCATCGCGAGATATTCCATTCATCCCTATACTTACTTGGTTGGGAGCCCACAATCATCAAGTCAAGTCTTCAGATAGGTCGTGATGTTACGGGATCACATTTCGGTTTCTCTTAGCTTTTACCGGAGAGTTGTTTATCGCACGGATTTTAATTATAGAGCTGAACAACTGAAATATATGAATGCCGTCTGACAGTCTTTAGACCCAATGAGCAATGCAGTTTGTCAAGAAGTGACATGAGTCTCCGTTGAGTTCGATTTTGATGATCTTCTGACGCCCTTATTCGCGCGCTCGTTTTTTATCAAATCCCAAGCGGTACATCGCAATGTGCACAGTCATTGGTGGGACTCATACACCGGAGAATGAGAAGATTGATACTCCCACATTGATTCTTGTGGGGAGTGACGATGAGAGCGCGCAAGTTGAAGACGTGCAAGGAGATTCAGAGAAGAACTAGGCCGTAGATAACGAAACTGAGGATGACGAAGGGGTTGGGACATTGAGATGCGTTTGGGTGTCCCCAAAAGGTTGTGGAACGGGTGGGGCAGTTTCTGGGGGAGGTGCAACGAGGTGCTTCCACTTCCTGTGAGGAGAATCCTTTCAGCCATATGAAGACCGGTATATATTCATACAGTAGCAAATTGGACGCTGTATCTGCCTCCTGATTTCTTCTCCCAGCCAGGTCTGTTGTTCGCACTTGCCCTTCCCAGTAGTTTCCCAACTCTTATGTGCTCTGCTTCCTCACGCTCATCACGCTCCTTGCGTAGCTTTCCCATCGATTCTTCATAATCTTTGTAATGCCGCTTGCCGTGATCTTTGGACGTCGCTGCTTCGCGTCTGCTCGTATGATGATGGCGATGCAAACGATTTCTGCATCGGTCGCCACTATGGCTTCGTTGTCTATGCAGATGACGATGCCGATGCCGAGAGTTTGGCTCTTTGCTTGGATCCATGTGGTGGCTGTGGTACTTATCTATCGAAGTCGTATCTAGGCTGAAGCCATTCAAGGCATCCTCTTCATGTCTTCTCTTCCTCCTTCCGTTTTCCTGCTTCTCGAGGTTCACTGACTCCCGATCTCTCTCCTCTTTCCATCTGTTCCGCTCCCTCTCGACCTCTCTCAGACCAGCTACTCCCTTTTGTATAATGGCCAGCGGATCATCGGCTGCTGTTCTTACCTTCTCCCTTTCCTTCCTTCTCGGATCGTCATTACCCCACACGTCCTTCGATGGAGGTACTTTCCCTTCCCCTTCTGCGCCCATAGAATGATACCATGGTTTCTGCCCCACCGCTTGCTTGAAGCCTGCTGCGTTCGAAAATCGCATCGTATACTGATCCTCTAATTCCTTTTTCTTCCTCGCGGATTCAGCTTCGGCCTCTGCATTCTTCGCCACGTTTTGCCTTGATCCTTCCATTGGAAAGAGATTGATGTGACCCTTGCCATCGGTCAATGGCGCATCGCTGCTCTTGGGGGTCTTGAGCTGCAAATCGAGCTTGGCCGGTATGGCAGCACTTGCCTCTTGCGCATATCGTATGTCTCTCGCTGTATCATCCTCACCGGCAACTCTCTTCCTTTTGCGCTCACGCCTTGGCTCATCTTGATCATTTCTAAGAGCTTTCTCTTGCTCATCGGCTATGGATTGTAACGGTGGTGCATCCGCCCGTAAGCCTCGCAAGATCTGGATACGTCGTTCAGCATCGACTTCTTGCATGTGCTGCTCTTCAGCTTCCTCGCGAGCCGCGGCGGCGGCTTCGTCGCGCTTGACTTTCTCGATGTTATCCGCATTGTAGACGTTCCAAGACTTCTTGCCCAGAAGATGTCTAGGAATCGGTCAGCTGGATATCTCTTGGTGAGGTGTAGGAATCGCTTACAAAGGCATTATGATGAAGTGTTAACCACAATAGGCGGTATAGGAATGCTGTCTTTCAAGCGAAGATGATTGTGCGATTCTACCAGTTAGGTCTTCAATGATGGGAGGTAAAGTAGGCACTTGTGGCACGATAAGGCAACTATCTTATCAAAACCCCAACATCTACAAGCGCGGAAGCTATCCAAAAGAAGCTAGCTATGTCGGCAAACATGCCTTACCGTCTACCGACCACTGAGCCGAGGTACTTTAAAGGTCTAAGGCACGCTACAAATCAACCAACGCTCTCTTCCTTTCGTCTTTGTACTGATTGTGTCTGTGTGCGTATATAAGGTATATCTTAGAGTTCCTAAACGGCTAGCAGGTTGGATATACGACAGCTTCAGGTCGGGATATCGTTTATCGTTCATCATGGCTCCTCTCTCAATCAACGTTGTGCCATTAAGTCTACTCTTACTTTCCGCAGCGGGTTTTTATTCGACATGGAGTCTCCTCATGAACAATGGTACAGTTGATCAAATGATACATATTCGAGATGTTGGACCTCGGTTGCTTCCTGGAACCCAAGAGCCTATAAAAATCTCGTACACTGGTATCGAGCTGGTCGACTCCCAATTGGGTGTGCTCGCCCTCTTCTTCTGGGAAATGGTTGATGGGTCTCGTCCGAACGCGTCTCTATTCTGCTTCTACTTTGGAGGTCAGCTTGCTGCAGGATGGAGTCTCTTAATACTTGAGGGTCTGAGGAATGGCAACCGTTGGAGAATCATTTCATTGTACGGATTAGTCTATTATCAGCATCTGTTATTCGAACGCTAATCGCATTAGTATCACATTTTGGGGCTTGGCCATGCAGAAACTCTCGTTCGCAGTAACTATGCCTATCTATATGGCAACTCATCTTATAACGTCGCCCACAATTTCCTCTCACAAATCGAGTGATTTCCTCTTTGATGTGTCGGAACTTGCTAGCATTCCACTTTCTATGCTCATTGGCTATATCGTTCCTGCAATCTTGCTCGGTTTGCCCTCTCCGTCAGTCCTCGGTTTTGATCTGAAACAAGCGTTCATGGCTATCTGGCAGGTCTTCCCGATCTGGGTTGGCTTGCTGCAACAAATCATACCTTCTGTGATGTCGAGATGTGGAATCACATCCAGGAATCTTACTCACCAGGGAGATGCCAAAATGCGGTGGATAAGTACAGCAAGAGTAGTGTACATGGTCCTCTTTTTCTTCGCTGGGGCTATTCACATATCGACTATTACCCTAATGGCGAGCTCGGAATTTTTTCCAGGGCTCTTTCAACCGGAGCACCCATTCGATGCCTCAAGGGTCTTCATGCCCATATCCGTATCTGCCTCAACTAAAATGCCCTCTATCGGGTCAGGTGCATTGCAACTTCTTCAGTATGACTTTTTTGTTGGCTCCGCCGCCTTTGCAATATGGACGTCAGCGCTGTTACTGAACATGCATCGCAACAAAACATCTCTTCGGCGATGCCTAACACAAGCCTTTGGATTTACTGTCCTGACAGCAGTTGCGGGACCTTTTGGATACGCCGTTGCGTGCATTTGGACTCGAGACGAACTGGTCTTTGCAAGGAGCACTGACGATAGAAAGGAGAAGTAAAAGGCGGCTCTTCTCCATTGGGACAAGGGGTATCTCACTTAATCGAACATAAAATAGAGATGTTTTACTAACAACTACCAACATTCTTTGATAGAGCCTACTGCGATATGCAAGTGGTTTGTAGCTTTTAATAGAGAAAGAAACGTGATGCAACAAGTCGAAAGAGTTGTTAATATTCAGTAAACAAGAACCAGCCGCTGTAAATAGCACAGACTGTTAAATTAAGTGACAGTCATGTAATTGCTAGTAACCAAATATCTCATTCAAAATATTCAAACGGAGATGGTCTTAGGGGGTTTTCCCGAAAACATAATCATTGACTCGGGGTCAATTATAGCAAGAAGCATACTTCAAAAATAAATAAGATAGGGAGTAAATGGAAGTTGGCTGTACTCTAGAATTTCATGGCTGACCAAATTACATAAAAAACATGCTAGGTTGTAATATTACCAGGGCACATGTCCTAGCAACGCCTTCCCCGGCGCTTAGTGGCCTTTGACAGGCCCTGCAGGTTGAAGCTTTCATGCATCATTCAGTTTACGTTGTATTCCGTACATGTCCTCGTTATGAACCACCTGGATTACACTATCATACGTTAAATTGACTGCCTGTTTACTAACAACCTACCTTATAAGGGATTCCACTGCCTAAGCTATGTAACTCTGCTGCATGCACTTTTAGGGATCTAAGATGTTCGGATCTCGCAACCCCAGACCGGCCCCTCCCCGCCAACCTTCTTCACAGTCACCTGCATCAGGGCCCTACAGTCGCATACCTCCGGGAGGACCGGATCGATACGGAGCTCCTCCACAATATGGTCGCCCCACACCCGGAAACGAGAGGCCTCCTTTCGATGGACCACCGCAAGAGAAGCAGGAGTACCCTCGAGGCTATTCCGAACCCAGTCGTAGTGGTGGAGAGCCTCGACCAGGGGCAGCAGGGCAAACGTGGCAGCTAAGGCCTGCAAAGAGTCCAGGAAACCAATTTATCTTTGGGAATTTGTATAAATCCCTGGATAACGTCTCTGAAGGCGCGCGCAGTGACTGACGCTCTATCAGAGTCGCTGTCTCGCCCTTCGACTTTCCTCCTTCACGTGATGGATCGGACTTCTATATTTTGCTTAACGATTCCTACGTCCTCACGGCGAGGCCATTTGATGGCTTTCCCCCAGGGCAACTCAGTCTTTCAGATCCTCAGAGGACGTGGGCTTCTATAAGTCTTATGGACACTGTGCAAGTCCAGCTGTACGATCCCTTTCAAGAAGGCGGACACCGATATCTTGGGTCATTAGATGCAGAAGTCAGCTTCGCAGGGAGGAAGACGACAGAAACACCGTTCGACCAAGATGAGCTTGCACAACATTTTACTAGGGTACTATACTTGCACTATCCCTATGTTACTGCGACTAACATTCCACAGAATTTTGAAAACCAAATATTTGCTCCGAACCAAAGACTTATTATGGATTTCAAGAGTCTCCCCCTTCTCGTTGTTGTAAGGACCGTTCAGCTTGTGGACCTTTCCATGGACAAGTCTTCAGCAGGGGCTGAACCAACATCTTCAGACCCACGAGTACGTGGTATACTCACACGGCACTCCTTGATGAACTTCTTTAAGGACGCTAAGTCTGGAATAAATTTGAGGGCCTCGAATCGAAGACCAGCTGCAAATGCCATAATACAGCCCAACTTCAAATTCGAGGATATGGGCATCGGTGGTCTCGATAAAGAATTCAGTGCTATATTTCGAAGAGCGTTCGCTTCTCGTATCTTTCCCCCAGGATTGATCGAGAAGCTTGGCATCCAGCATGTCAAGGGTATACTATTGTTTGGTCCTCCAGGCACGGGAAAAACTTTGATAGCTAGAAGAATTGGAAAGATGCTGAACGCCCGGGAACCGAAGGTAATCAACGGACCTGAGGTACTGAATAAGTACGTTGGTCAATCAGAAGAAAATATTCGGAAACTCTTCGCGGATGCGGAGAAGGAGTACAAGGAGAAAGGGGACGAGAGCGGTCTTCACATCATTATCTTCGACGAGCTTGACGCTGTATGCAAACAGAGAGGGAGCGGAGCAGGAGGCGGAACTGGCGTAGGGGACAGTGTTGTCAACCAGCTTCTATCCAAACTTGATGGTGTCGATCAACTCAACAATATTCTACTCATAGGTATGACAAATCGAAAAGATATGATCGACGATGCCCTCTTACGACCTGGCCGGCTGGAGGTTCACATGGAGATTTCGTTGCCGGACGAAAATGGACGAATCCAAATATTGAATATTCACACAGCCAAAATGCGAGAAGCTGGGAACTTAGACCCGGATGTTAGTATCGAAGAACTTGCTCATACGACCAAGAACTTTAGCGGGGCTGAGATCAGCGGTCTGGTAAGATCAGCAACTTCGTTTGCCTTAAATCGACATGTCAAGGTTGGCACAGTCGCCGGAGTCGCCGACGATGTCGACAAAATTACAGTAAATCGTGACGACTTCGAGCACGCCTTTGACGATGTCAAACCCGCGTTCGGAGTCTCGGAAGACGAGATGCAACGCTGCCTACGTGGTGGAATTATCCATTTCTCCCCCTCCATCGACAACATTCTCAATGAGGCGAGTCTCATCGTCCAGCAGGTCCAGGAACCTGATTCAACCCCCCTCTTCAGCGCTATAATGCACGGTCCCCCCGGAAGTGGGAAGACGGCGCTGGCCGCCAAGGTCGCGTTGGACAGCAACTACCCCTTTATCAAAATGATCAGTGCGGATAATATGATAGGGTTCAACGAGTCCATGAAGATTGAGCATATGCGCCGAATCTTCGATGACGCATACAAAAGCCCTCTGAGCGTTGTTCTCATTGACAACATCGAACGTATAGTCGAATGGGTGCCCATCGGCCCCAGATTTAGCAACGCCGTTCTGCAAGCCCTAATGGTTCTCCTAAAAAAGGAACCACCCAAAGGCAGGAGACTCCTCGTACTTGCCACAACCGGCGAGCGCTCCGTCCTACAGCAACTCGATCTCTTCACCGCATTCGACTCCGACATCGCAGTACCGAACGTAAGCACACATACCGAGCTTTCCCATATCCTGAAGCATTCGGGGGTTTTTGAGGAACCGGAGCGTGCAATCAGGGAGCTGCAGGAGTTGACGAGGCGTGAAACTGTCGGGGTGGGGATCAAGAAAATTCTAATGGGTATAGAAACGGCGAAGCAGGACAGGGATAGGGAAGGTAGATTCGCGAATGTAATTGCGAGAGCAGTGGCGCAGATGGGATTTGGGGGGTAGAACGGATTCAAGATAGAGATATCGATATCTAAAGCATTCAGTATCAATTTCAACCAATCGACTTTTCCATAGGTCAATTTGGTAAATATGTTGCTATCGTAGATCGAGCTCAATACTTCAATCAAGTCGATACCCGATAGTCTCTGGATTTTCTTTCGCGAGGGCCTTTCCACCATCACCTTTTACGCTCTTTACGCTCCTCCACAAACTGTCCCCACCCCACCACCCCACCCCATCACCCCACAGCACCCCCTTTTCTCCCACCAAGACTCCCGCACCAATCTCCCAACGCCCCACCCGCTTCCAACCCAATTATGTCCGCCCCGGTTCCCTCCTCCGCCTCCGCCACCTCCTCTCCCCCACAATCCCCCTCCCAAGATCTAGCTCAAACCATGGGCTTCAGCACCTTCGGCGCCCCTCCCAACCCGCCCAAGAGACGGAAATTACACCAGGATATCGAGGGCGGGGGCACGGGCGGGAATAGTAATCCTCTAGGAAGACGAAGGGAGGAGGGGGGTACGCGGGTTGCTAGGAATGCGGGCGATGCGGGGGAGGAACACCCAGGGGATGAAGGGGAGGAAGAGCAAGACGACGAGAGAGCATTAGAACAACTTAGAACAGCCGCGCTAAAGCGTCTGGGCATCGCCCCCGTCTCAGCAACCCTACCTCCCAAACCCCCACCCTCTACTCCGCACCACACGCATCCTATACGCACTTCCTCGCAGCCGCTAGGTCACGATTCCGGAACCGGAGTGGTGGCCCATGGAGGAGACACGGTAGCCCAGGGAGGTGACGCAGCATCCCAGGGAGGTGACGCAGTAACCCAGAGAGAACGAGCGGGGAAAGAAGCTCACGATTGGAGAGCGCTAAGGAAGGGCGTCAGGGATGAGAATGGGGATGTGGCGTATTATGATGGGAGTTTTGTGGAGGATCCTTGGAGAGGGTTGGTGGGGTGAGAGGGTGAGGGGGTGGGGCTTAAGTGGTTAAGATGAGTGGAGGAGGACAGAGAAGGATGGTGGGTGGTGGGTTTGTGGGAAGGAGGACGAAGGGGGCAGGGAGTGAGATTGCTACTTCCCAAAAGTGATTCCGCAGCTTGGATGAATGGGGCTAAGCAGGGTTTGGAGGAGGGTTACTCGTATCGACCTGCACGTTTGGTTGACCTGTGACTGTGGCTCAAGACGAAGAAAAGAATGACGCCGTCTTTACGCCTAGGCGTGAAAGGCTTTACTTGCTTATCCATCTAAGCGATCTACATTGCTGCCTTCTCTTACCGTGGCCGAATCAGATCTTGGCTTCATGGCTAGGATCTTTCGGGAGCAGGAACTCCTATGTGAGATGAGTGGGTGGAGGTTTCTGGACTATGGAGGGTGACTGGCAGGTTTTTGGTTGGAGGACACTGGGCTATTGACAGGGGACTGGCTGGGTTTTGGCTGGGGGAAACTGGGTGATTAGTAAGGTGACTGGCAAGGGATACGGCGGGAGAGCGGTGTGATGTGATGGTAATGGCATTAGCCTGGGGTTGGGCTACCTAATGGATGGGAGGGGAGGGGAAATGTGAGGGGAGTGGCTGATGAATTGCCTGTGGTTGGGGGGTGCATTTGGATCGTATGTGCGGTGGCGAGAGATCTGCAGTAGCTGTCGTAGACACAGCCAAGGTCGCTGTGCGTGCCAGAAACAAAGTTCATTGGCCGTGAAATGGGGCGAGTCGAGAGCTCCTTGACCCAGAGCAGGATGCGTCCCTCGGCTCGTACCGAGACAGAAGCAGTAAAAGCCCGCAAGCATTGCTTATTCAGCCATGACCAGCTAGAAACACGATGGCAAGACTCGCTATCCGCAGTCTAAGACAAGGCCATAAGCTCCAAACGCCAAGCGAGCACTTTGCAGGTAACCCATGCCTTCTCCGCGCGCAAAGCCGCTAATCAGAAGAGAGAAGGTCCCCTGGACTACCGCAAGGAACCAAACGTCAGACAGCCGCGCGCCATAGAAGGATATGTAAAAGCAGCGGGAGGCCAGCAGGGTGGTGAAGCGTGCGAAATACTAGCGAGCGCTTTTTTTGCAACGACAGGCGAGCAGCGCCGGGATTTGGACGCCAACCCTAAGATAATAGAAGAGAATATGAAATTTCGAGATGGAAATAAAATGGATGAATCTCCTAGTTCTCAGGACTTGGGTATCGATCATGGGCTTTTCGATATTGTGACGGGTATTTTCGCTCGGCTTTGGTTTTGAGTGCGCTGCAGAATTGTCAACTTCAAATACTTCGATTTGGCTGAATCGTAATGAGAACAGGTGAATGATAATTGTGACGACTTACGAGACTCGCTTTTGCGTCCAGTCGAGATCCTTCTTCACCTCCTTGGCAGCTTTCATGCCATCCGCGAAATTAGCGCGTGTGCCTTTTAGACGACGTTGTGCAAGTGCTTGTAATTCTAGTAGCTCGCGATGTTTGGCGTTTAGTGCGCCAGATCTAGGTTTGTTAGTACGATAGAATGCGATACATTGCGTACATTGCCCGCCGCCTGCTGAATGTAGCAAAAAGGGGGGACGAATTACTCACGTTTGTGCCTGCTGAGCTAGACTCCTGTCCAATGGCAGCGGGTTTACGGCGTTGCTAAGACGGTCATTGAGCATCTCAACAAGGTCGACTCCTGAGGCGCCGCCGTTCGAGCTGGCGTCACTGCCTGCGTAGCTGCCACTGGTCAAAGATGGAACTGCGGAAGTATTGACGCTCGAGCCAGGTTGTGGCGGTGAGTTTGGGACGCGGCCGTATGGCGCTGGGTAGGCGGGAGCGGTGTAGTTAGGTGACTTCCCTGGCATGGCGAGAGGAAGGGAAGGGGGTGAGGCTCGGTTGACGGTTTGAGTGGAGGGCATGTTGATGATTGATTGAGGATAGCGTTGATTGTGTTTGAGGCAAACGACAATGAGATTATGAGCTAAGGCTTCAAGTGGAGACGGAATGTAGACAGAAGTAAGGCTCGGAAGCAAGCACGGTGGAACGGGAATGAAGCGAGATCAAGTTTGCTGAAGGGATGAAAAGAGTAAATCCGGATGAGATAAGGAAGGAAGAAGAAAGGAATCTACGAAGACCGGTCTCTAACCTCCCTTTTATACCTCTCTCGAGGCACTTCCCATCGGCCGATGGGGGAAGCATTGATACCTTCATCACTCACAAGCCGATTGATAAACCCATCGACCCCGCATTGACTCATGAAAAGTGAAATCTTTGGCCCAACTAGCCTGAGTTTCCTCATTCCCTTGTCCTGGCTCAATCGTCTGATAGGGTTTGGTGACCCTCCATGAAGTTAAAACCTCCACCAAATCCCTTGCTGTTTGAAAAAGTCAGACCGGTCCAGCTGGTGCCAAAGGCGGCTATTGGTGCGATTGGCATGCTTCTATGGTAGAAAGGCTGGCTCGTGGTCATTAGATGCGGTTGGGTGATTACCGTTGGTTCCATTGCCACGAAGCAGGCGATCCTTTGCAATGTGGTGCATTGGTCTGATAGGAAGCCTGGCGCTATGCAATGACGACTGTCAGACACGGCATAAGAGCCGATGCATTGAAAGCCAATGTCAGAAAGGATCTTATGTCGGATGCGCTGTCATGCTCTAATCCCGGTTTGTGTTTGTCGTTGCATCTTTTCAACGGGCTTTCTCACCGACGGAGTGGGGCAAGAAGAAAACGTTCAAACAGCCCTTCGGCTACACGAAGCACCTTCGCTGCTCCGTTGAGTAGGACGACAAGGTACTGTGGTCATTGGCTCATTTCGAAAGAGCAAGATGTTGTTCCCGGCGCTTTTGCTGGTTTCCGAGCGTTAGTTGTGGTCGTTGATGAACCTTCAATTCGGTTCGCCTTAAATCGTTATGCACTTACTAATGCTCCGTTGAAGAGCCGGGATGGGCACACCTGCACCCCACGACCTACTCTACGGTAATCCGTACTTCTGCACGTTTTCGTCGTACAAGCATGGAAATAATAAGGTAGTGAGCTTTCTATCATACTTTCTTATACATGAACGGTCTCGCTCGAGGTCTTGTTGAATCATTGCGAATAACAATATTATCAATAGTCTGCGGTTGGAACAATGACGCCGGACTTCCTTATCTCTCAGCTAAATGGAGAGTCCTTTAATACATCCTTCGGAATGTTCACACCCAAGGATGAAGACTCTGTTCTATAGAAATCAAGCGGAACAATTTCAGACGGAAGCATTGTGAAAGCTCAAAGAATTTCTGCCCCTGGTCTCAAGTAGTAAGAATCAGCGATTGGAGACCCTTGTCAGGAGATTCCTCATCACTTTGAGCTTCCTCGAAGCTTTCGAAGATGAAGCCTAATTATCACTTCGATCTCTACATCCGGCTTGATCGTACATGTTTCCGTCACTTGAAATAAAGCGCGAGGGAGCGTTATGTAAGTATAGGAGAGAAGCCCAAGAAGCTTGGCAATGTATGGGCTCCCACAGCGTATACCTTCCCCGTGTCCTCTGCCTCCATGGCGGGGACACTTCAGCCAAGATCTTTTCGATGCAGACTCAGAAGCTCCAACATGCCCTTCGCCAGCGTTTTCGCTTTGTCTAGGACCATACCTGGACCAGGCGCTATGCCCTTTTTCGAAGGCTGCGGCCTTCCTGGCGATGGGTAAAAACCGAAGGGCGGAATGATACTGAAGTGCGACAAGTCTTATAGAAAACTCCGAAAGAAGAGGGGGAACTTTTGTTTGGTGATTGGCTTCTCTCAAGGCGCTGGACTGGCGGCTTGGATCCCGCTAGAGCAACAAGAAAGAGGGAAAATCGAAGGGCAGGAGTTCCGCTTCGCACTTTGCGTCGATAGGATCTATCCTGCTTGAACTCTGGTCGAGGGTCCATCACCTACTTTACGCCCAACCCTCGACACAGAGCGGACCGAGTGGAAAGAGATCTACGATCTTCATATCAACCTGCCAAGCGTACACACACATGGTAATCAGGATCCCCATCTACGCGGCAGCAGGCTGCTTGCGCGCTGTTTCAATCCCGAGACTGCTACAGTCTTCGAGTTCCAGAATGGGCATCATCTTCCAACGTCGACGTCCGACACCGAACGAGCCGCAGACATGATTTTGGGAATCTATCGTGATCAAGAAGATAGGGGTAAAAGTCAGGAAGCGGAAGAATGAGAGAGTTGGTTTTGAATCATCATAAGATTCTAAGATTGAGAGATGCTGCTATGATCTCTACGCAACATGATCAATACGATTCCTCGGTTTCACTGACTGATTTCCTTCGATGTCTACTTTCGCTCTTCAATCTGCGCTCTCTCTGACGTTTCAGGGGCTTGGCTAATTTTCTAGTCACCGCATCGATGGGAGCCAACGCAGAGTGCTACAAGGCACTGAGGATTACTAGTAAGTTGTCGCCGGGGTGGTGCCTGGCTCCGTACCGCCTCTCACATCATTATAGCCCTATGCAAAGCATAGCAGAGGAGACCTGTTGAACCCAAGAGTCCTGGAGGGCGAGATATGCACAACTGACATGTGATGTCAAGCTACTTATAGAAAGTGAAAACCCACCACAGTTCAAAACGAGTACCTCAATGACCCAAATAATAGGACCAAAGATTAAAGTAGGTATAGGACTAATCCAAGGAGCTTGCCTTACAAGCCACGGCCCTACTCTCAATATGGTTTTCATTATGTATGTAGCCCTACCATAGCCGATTCCGGGGGGCGATAATGGCTTTCATGACTAGAATTTAGATGGTTTGTCCCCTAAACTTAGGTGATGGTCGCCTAGGAACTAACGGGGTTCGCCTATGGTACTGTAGGGCTAAATACCTCCTTACATAAAGCACATGACCATCTAGAAGCTGGATTCTGATAGGTCAAAGCTCCCCCTGTACTTTTAGTCCATCGTGATATCTATTTCACCATCCGAACGACCCCCGCTTGACATCTGTCCTACATTGTCTCACATCTGTTGATATCCCCAGGTTCTTGAGTTTCATGAGAAAGAATGGCTTCAGCAACAGGTATACCACAGGATAACCCAGTAGCAGAAGGAAGAGGTGAAGACGAGCCTCTACTGGGAAGAGCCGGAGATGCCTCACAGCAGGATGGCAAGGGAATACAATTCAACTTTTTCATCGGTCAGCCTTGTCCCACTCAGCTCAACAGACAAGACAAACAATTACTGACTGCGAAAACACAGGCACCGCAATAATAGCTCAAGCCGGCATCTGGATCGTTCGTCCCTCCCTCCTCCACCCAAACAACCCCAACTAACCCCAACCCCACAGCTCACCGCTACCGTCTGGGCCAGCATCTTCCTCCACCCCCTCATCCTCTTCTCCTCGCACCCGCTCCTTAACTCCGCCGGCATCCTCTTAACCACCCAAGCCATCCTCGTCCTCCAACCAACCCACTCCCCCAAGCAAAAACACCAGGGCACAAACATCCACGCCGTTCTCAATCTCACCAGTATCCTCTCCCTGCTCGCTGGGCTAGTGATTGTCGAGTACAACAAAATATCCGGCGACCACGACCATTTTGTCTCGCCGCACGCCATCATGGGGCTCATCACGTACATCCTCTTCGTCATACAGGCACTAGTAGGAATCACACAATACTATGTCCCTGGTCTCTACGGCAGCGTGGCCAATGCAAAGGCCATATACAAATACCACCGCATGAGTGGCTACCTGCTCCTGGTCATGGCCTTCGCCACCGTGGCCGCAGCGACGCAGACGGACTACAACAAGTCGACGCTGCATATCCAGCTGTGGGCGGTGATTGTGGCTGCGGTGATTACGCTCATTGGGGTGTTGCCGAGAGTTAAGAAGCAGAAGATGGGGTTGTAGGGGTGATGAGGGTTTCGTTCGTGGAATGGGGAGGAAACGGCAGATTGACAATGTGAAGCGCATGCGTATTTGCATGGATGGCGTTTTGGGAGGTGTGATTGGTATTTGGTTGACGTGGTTCACGTTGGCGTTGAAAATGTTATCTCCTAACTTTCAAGTCTATACACATCTCTAGTCTCTACATCCGTCCTTCCATGTCCGATCTCCTATTCTATTTGCCCTCCCGCATACTCCACACCCACCACGCAACCCACCCATTCCCGACTTAGCGAGCCAAACAGCACGCCCAAAAATTCCATTACACTCTCTTCTCAACTCCTGTTCACATATCTTGAGCAGACATTGCCTCTCGAACCCAGCACTATATAAATTTGCGGAACTTGTTGCAAGATTCTTGGTATGCAATCCTGATGGCGGACAGTTTTAGCTGTTTCGATGAAATTTTCTATCCAGGTTTCGCCTCGTTATCTCCTTTATAACGATCAAGACTTTACGCCATCAACATACCTACACTATACTAGTTATGATCAAAGCTTGATGTCCTTCCTATCTACTATATCGTCATCCTATCATGTCGCTTTCTAAAACGTTGTCGAGGTCTGGCGGGGATCTGCTAAGACCACAAGCTGAGCTTGGGGCCTGCATTGACCCATGAACTTGAGGTTCTTGTCTGAGTCCTCATAAACATCTACCACGCGTTTAAACCCTTTCTACCTCCACCAAACCCACCGCCCCCACTCACATTCCGCCCTCCCTCCACTCCGCCCTCCCCCTCTTTACCCCACTACTTCGTCCTCCACTCCCCCACCAACCCCTTGATATCACCCTGCCTACAATTGCCCCCCCGGAACACCTCCCCAAACCACCCCCACCCCTTCAACCCCAGATCCCCAAGCAACAAGTCGAAATAAGGGATACCATCAAAGACGAAATCAGGGAAACGCGCGCCGTAGCCCGTAGGGTAGGCGGGAGCGGAAGAAGCGGGAGGTTAACGCTGTGAACTGGGGGAATTGGGTTGGAGGCGTTGAAGTCGGGGCGGGTCAGTTTAGGGGATGGTGTGGTGGTGGTTGGGGGCTGAGGCGCTGCGGGAGGCGTAGGCCCAGAGACTGCTGATTTCGGGATAGGAGCGCGGCTTGGAGATTGATCATCATTGCCTAGGAAAAAGAGGTTCTTTTCGGGGTTTACTGGCGGTGGTGCGATGAGGCGCCAGAGGCGCCAGGGCGTCATGCCCAATGTCAAGGCGGCAATAACGTTCAGCCCCACTGACCGAGCGGCTTCTTCTATGCGCTCCTTCTACTATCTAGTATCTTCACTCATTGACTTTGAATATTGATGTCTTTACCTACTTTCACAAGATTCACACCACGTGATCAGATTTGTTTTGCGTGTTGGAGCAGAAGAACGGTAGCCGGAAGGTAGTTACTTCAGATCTTTGTTTTCGGTTCAGAATGCTTGATGTTGTTGTTGTAGGTGTTGAGCTCTCAATTCGAAAATTCACAATGTAGACGAGAGATTTGATATTCCTAGAGCCTCATTTCTGATTGGAGATATCGTTGTTTTGGGACCTACATTGAAATTTCTGCCTGAGTCCTCGACTATCTTGCTGTCGTTCTGTACCCCCTCGTCCCTGTCCTCTCAAATATAGTCCTCGAGTCCACTTAGCATACTCCTAGAAAAGTCTTCCCATGACAAACCCGCAGGACCTTGTCTCCTCACTTTGTATTGTAAGGCAAAGCTAGGAAGGATTTACTGGCGCCTCTATTGTAGGTTCTGACGAAAGTCTCTTGTCACAAAAGAGGCAGATGTTTTCATAAAATTGTAGAGACGATTCTGTTTCCTGCCTTTTTTGGTATAGTGTCAAGTTGATATCCCCTTACTCTCGATTAGGGTGTTCTATTGTTAAGTCTATGTTTGTTTGTACTAAGATTCCTTTAATCCTGTAAGCTTTCATTGAATGGGAGAAGACATACAGGTTTCTCATTTCTGAGGATCTTTGCTTTTAATTGGGCGTTCAGGATGGATTCAAGGTTCAGGGAGAGCAATCGCTTGATGTGTTTTCTTACCACTCTTCTACTATTATGCTTTCTTCCCGCTCCTGCCCTCAGGCTCAAAGAACACAGCTTCCATACTAATTTTTACACGACCGTATTAACATTCTATCATGACAAAGCAAGACCGCTATAGTATATACTGATGGCCAAGTTCACTATATGTACGTGTCAAACCATAAGAGTAAAGGAGCTGAAGCAGTACAACCAAGAAAACCATGACACGGAACACCATCAAGGCTGGGATTTTTGGGTAAGATCACCACAGCTCGCACGTCGGCTCTTTCTTTGGACAATTGAAGCTCTCCCTGAAGTCGCGTGAATTCGCCATCGTGCCCTAAATGAGGTGTTAATTAATCAGATCTATAGCCCGTATCAGGTAGATTTGAACTCACGATGATTCTAGCCCAATTGGGTGCGTGAGGATCCCGGTAGATCCCATTTATGGCTGCTTCTTTCCTAGTCTTGCCACACCACCAATTTGAGTACGAGATGAAAAAAAGCTGCTCCTTGGTAAAATCCTGAAGCCCAGGCAGCAGCTGGGCCGGCTTTTGTTTGTCAAGCTGCTTCCATGCCTGGAACGAAGCGCTCAGTCCTCCCGCGTCGGCGATGTTCTCGCCAAGGGTAAGCCGTCCATTAACATGCAGAACCTCGTTGTTGGGACCCGGTACTGTAAACTCATGGTACTGATCGATAAAGCACTGCGCCTTCTCCTTGAAAGCTTGTATAGTGTTATTGTTCCACCACTCCGTGAAATTGCCCGTCTGATCATAATGTCTTCCAGTTGAATCAAAAGCATGCGAGAGCTCGTGACCGCTGACAGACCCAAACGCGCCGTAGCTCAGATATTGAGGTATGCTCGGGTCGTAGAACACAGGTGCTTGCATGATACCAGCAGGGAATACTATTTCGTTGCCGGCAGGGTTGTAGTACGCATTTACAGTTGGGGCAGTCATGCCCCATTTTGCTCGATCTGTAGGCTTGCCCAATGCGGACCATTCGAGACTTGTGTCAAACTTAGCGACAGAGACGGCGTTCTCGAAGAACGTTGAGCTGGAAATGTTGACGGCTGCGTAGTACTTCTCGAGTGCAATGGAGTCGTGTACGTCGGGGCTTTTTGTGGGGTACCCGATTTTCTGCACAATATTGTGCACCTTTTCGACACCGAGAGTCCTAACATCCTTAGTCATCCATTCTGCTGCCTTGAGCTTCTTGATGAACTGTTCCTTGATGTCTGACACTATATGGTCGCCAAAGTCCTTCGCTTCTTCCGAGAATGCCTTCTTTATGAAGAATTTGCTGAGAATCCAGCCAAGCGAGTTGTCGGCTACCTTGACGCACGTCCTCCATCGCTCTTCGGACGCATCTGGGGCTTTACCACCTAGTTGGTTATTGAAACGTAACAACGGTTTCAGCGCATCGTCTTCGACTTTGTTAACATACGCCTGAACGGCTTTCCATACGAAATAAGCTTGGATGGTTTCTGGCTTGGCATTTCGAAAGATTTCAGAAGCTAACTTGAGGTACGAAGGCGAACCAACAATGATCCTGTCAGGCTTGTAGTCGGAGGGTGCCAATACCGAAATAACGTACTGGACCGAAAGCTGAGGGAACAGCGATCTAGTTTCCTCAACGGTCCGGGGGTTGTAGTACTTGACGACATCTTCAGCATCTTCCGTGTCTGGAGTTGCCCGGGCGAGCTTCGTCTCAAAGTCTATAACGGCTTCCACGAGGTCCTCACTTCGTGCGAATATTCGACTCGGTTTCGATTCGCGTAGCGTAGAGTTCGGATACGCTTCATGAAGAAGCCCTTCTAGCACCTGTCCAATAACCTCGCCATAAGTTTTGACTAGCTTTGCGTCTTTGTAGTACTCTTTCGATGGTAAGCCCGGTTGACGTGGAGCTGTCAGGGAAAGCACCACAGAATCGGGGTCCCGATCATCGGCTCCGATACTGAACGACACTATAGCATTAATCCCTATAGTTGTTAGGTACGACACTGTTTTCGACAGCTGATTTTCTCCATTGAAAAGTAGCCCCTTCTGTTGCTGAGTTCTTAGACTTGGAAAAGGTTGAGAACTTTCATGAGGTCTTGAAGCTGGAAACAGCTCCTGAATCTTGCTTAGGATGTCGAGTAATGGGCCTGAGCCAATCTTTTGAATCCTTTGCAAGTCCATACAGCCATCGTAAGCACCCTTGAGCTTATCGAATATAGCTTTTTCGGCCTCAGGATCGTCGGCCAGAGAGTCAACTTGAAGAGCAACATCGGAATATGGTGATTCAAGGACATGACGTAGTACCTGCTGTGAGTTTTCTTGCATGATCGTCCCAGTGAATGAGCTCTCCTGATCCGCACGGAGATCGTGCTTTTCTTTCCAGCCCTCACAAACAAACTTGTCGAAATTGCTACACGGATCGATTTTATGATATCTTGGTGACATGTTTTGTATAATCTCGGAGGCAGCAACGACACAAGCAGGAGTGATACAAATAGTGGCAGGCTTAGACGGTGGTCCTCGGCGGTAACCAACTACAACATCTTGAGCTGAATAGAAGTAGATCCAATGGGTCACACATACCTGTAAAGTAGACAATAAGAGCAATGACTCCACCGATCAGCAGAAGCGTAATGGCCAAGATCATCTTATTACTCCATAGCCAATGTCCAGCCTTCTGAACCCGTTTCCTGGCCCTTCCCTGCTTCTTTGCCAGCCGTCTAGCAGAAGATTCTTCATCGGCATTTGCTTCGAAGCCTTCGTTAGGGGCATCGTCAGCTAGCAATGGGGCCTCCTCATTGTCCTGCGCAGAAGTCGGCTCCTTGCTGTGCATATGGGGTTTTGGGAAATTACGTCTAGCATGCTCGTATCCTGTATGAGCTTCCTTCAGGGCCCCATTGGAGGGTCCGGGAGAGCTCATTGTGCGAGACTTCGCTGTTTTATGAAGCTTGATATAAAAGTAAGGAAGTTTACAAAATGATAAACACAATCTAGGATTGACAGATAGAAGGGAAGAATGGCGGATCAATACATGTTAGTATAAGCTTAGATATATGTACAGCTTCGGTGGGAAGTCCCCGACACAGTGCTGGAAGGATACCTCGAAAGAACAAGACCTATGAAATGTCGAGGTCATGGAAGGGTGCGTAAACGCAGAACGCGCTAAAGACGGAGAAACGGCTCCCAACCTCCGACCATTACCAACAGCTACCTTAGCTACATGCCTCTCCGGTGCTTGTTAAGTATCTAGCTCACCAAAGCAGACACCATCGGCGAGCGTACAAAGCCATATAAAGAAGCCTACTTAGCCCACTTAAAGGAACACATATTCGAGTCCGAATATATCTCGGAGATGTCGGAATTGCAGGCAGTCTAAACCGAACGATTTCCTAGAGAAAGCATTCATGCAGTCGCCCTATGATGGAACCTGAAGCAACCCCTTCGGAGGGTAGCGATGACTTTGTCGATGCTGAGGCCACCTCGCCAAGGGTACTGCCACCCGATTTGCCAAGATCTCTCGATGACCGACAACCTGTTCGAAATTATGGGGTAGAAACCGAGATGTATGATGCCTGGCAAGGTATGAAGTGAGCCTCTCACAAATATACAAGACTACTGCAAAGTGGAGAATGGACTGACCCTGGTCTTCAGGCCAGTCGCAATTCCTCACAAGCCCAATGCCCGCACAACCTCTCAAATTCAATCTTTCATTGCAAGATGATAACGACGATGAGGGCAGTACTACACAGAGATTGGACGATAGTGATAACAGATTGATGGAGATGCTAGCTGCTCAAGCTGCTCATCGTGAAGACCGGTTCGCTGCTGGAAATGAAGATTCGATTGCCAGGGACGGAAAGTTGACAGAGGACCAGAAAAGGGCCTTACTTCAAAAGTCACTGCAGAACGCAGCAAGTAATGGAGACGTGGAGCGAGTAGAAAGTTTACTGCATGGTACAGCGAGCAAGTACATCGACGTCAATGCTCCGGATGAGGAAGGAACAGCACCATTAATATATGCTAGTTGTTTTGTAGGTATTACCTTGAGCGGTTTAAGAACCGTGGTATTAATATCTATCGTAGGGCCACGAGGACGTAGTTCTAGCCTTGCTTGAAGCAGGCGCCAATGTCGATCGTCAAGATCGAAGAAACCAATGGACTTCCCTGATGTGGGCTATAACTAACCGGCACAAAGACATCGCCAAACTTTTACTCGACCGCGGGGCTTCCCCCACAATCAAGTCCTCTTCAGGTCGGACAGCTTCAGATTTTGCTGCCCCGAACAGTGAGATGTCAGCCTTCCTCAACCAGAATGGGCACCATATAGGGGACGCTGGTGTGGGCGAAGACTTTTACGATAATGCATTTTCTCAGGACAGGTTCGAGCGCGAAATGGAAGAGCTCGAGACCAAGAGACGCATGATGATGGAGAGTTCTATGAACCTTGAGGTTGACCTTTCTAGTCTGGGCTTGGACGAGCGCCCTGAGGTCAGTCAGGGAATCTCGCAGTCTTTGCTGCAGTGCAATGCTAACAAGAACCAGTCACCAGAAGAACTGGATGATCAGCAAGAATTTGTCTGGAATAAATGCCAGCACGATCAAATGTTCGTGTTTCAAGAAAATCAGCTCAATCGTATCCTAGATGTCATTATCACTAGCATGACGCCCCAAAGATCGCCATCGCAGAAGCCGGTCCCCGCCAATGTGTTATTTCTAAGCGCAAGATATGCTCACTATCACGGAACTCCTGATCTACTTGCAACTTTATTGGACACAGCGATGGACAAGATAAATATGAAGGTGGAGCGGCACCAATGGGATATGACTGTGCTTGCATTCTGGATATCGAACGCTACTCTACTTTTGCATTACCTGAAGAAAGACCCAGGTCTTGCGGAAGCCACAATTGAGTTTCAAGTACAGCTTGTAGAATTGATCAACGAGATCTTCATCTTGATAATAAGAGACGCCGAAAGAAGAATGGATAAGGTTCTTGACGCGGCAATACTCGATCATGAAACTATTCCCTTTGACAATTTGGAGTTCGCAGGCGAGTGGAAAATGTTCCGCAAGAACAAAGTTCAAGCACCAGAGCCTGTCAATTACAAGCCTCCACCACCTAACAAGAAAGCCCAGCCGTCACCGAGAAATGTCACTTCACTACTTTCTTCCACATTATTTGTTCTCGATCTTTATGACATACACTCAGTAATAGCATCACAAATCGTAGCGCAACTTTTTTATTGGATAGGCGCCGAGCTTTTCAATCACATCCTTTCCAACAAGGCCTATCTCGCGAGGTCAAAGGCAATGCAAATTCGCATGAACATCTCGACTTTAGAGGACTGGGCACGAACGAACAACCGAACGCCTGAACATTACGAGGATGGATCTCTTACGTGTACAGGCGAAACCACTGTGGATGCAGCGCGTAAGCATTTTACGCCAGTCACTCAGTTGCTCCAGTGGCTTCAGTGTTTCTCCATGTTGGGTGATAAACCTGATTCTTTGGAGTCGTTAGAAAACACACTCAAGCAATTTACGCGCCTCTCTCCGCAACAGCTTCTCCACTCTAGCAGTAACTACAGGTACGAGAAGGAAGAGAAGGTTTTGCCGAAGATAGCCCGAAAGCGCTTGATGGACCTACAAATAGAGAGCAAGAAGCGGTCAGAGATGGCACGGAGAGCTCGTGACTCAATGTCTCATGTAGCGAGCGCAGCGAACACAGCAACAGCGCCCCCCAAGACTCCTCCGCAGAAAGCAAATGTAGCTGATGACCCTCCGCTCTCGGCGTCATCCGTGAGCCACAGTGAAGGCTTCAATGGAATACATCAGCCCGATGAAGAGGAGACTGTCTCCGACAGCCTTCTATTGGATCCTGCACATATGCTTCCATTTCATTTACCCACAGCCGTCGACATGAGGATCAGCTACGGTGCTGGCTACGGTGGGCTGGACAGAGAGCGGGAGAGGAAGTACATACCCACGGTGCCACAGGAGTTCTTGACCAAGCTAGATATTAGTGGTAACGGGAATACCTTTGAGAGGAAGAGTTGGGATATTCAGGCCGATGACGAATGAAAATGTATGATGGGATGAGCTGCATCGCGCTTGGCGCTGGCGTTAGACGGAGGCTATGGTTTATTGCCGAACTGAGGCTGCCGACAGGAGGCTGCCCCCATTTGCGATATAGTATCTGATGGATTGCAATACTAACGGTTCCATAGAATATCAATGTCCGGTGAATTCTAAGCTTTCACCTCTGTTAGATTCATTGTGCGTAAATCACAGCAGCCAGAGCGGGTAAGCGCTAGTATAAAGATTGATTGTCGCAATAGTCGTACCCTGTAAAACCTCATTGCCACATCATGGAGATCCAAGCACTGTCTCCCGAAATTATTCAAGACACTCAAACCCCGCCTACAGTTACAGACTCCATCCCTACCCATCTTATCGACTCTACGTTTTCCGCTTACATCGGTAACCCCTCCCTTCCCTTCCAGCCCTCCGCGGTCCTTCCCCTCCCCTCATCACCCGCCCCCTCCGAACCCCACCACTACTGCTGACCAAGTGCCCGCAACAGACCTCATCTCTCGGCCCCTCGGATCGCAAATCCTTGCCTTCTCAGACGAATTCTTTGCTTCAGCCAATAATCTTATAACCCCAGCCCCTCCAATCCATCGCCCCGGCTACTTCGTCCCCACCGGCGCTTGGTACGATGGCTGGGAGACGCGTCGACATAACCCTTCTCCCTTCGACTGGGTAATCATCCGGCTAGGGGTAGCGAGTGGAAAACTGAAAGGTGTCGAAATTGATACGACGTTCTTTGACGGGAATCATGCGGAAGCAGTAGCTGTGCAGGGAGTGTTCATCACTGGGGAGAGTGCTGATGAGAAAGTCAAGAGTTTGAAAGACGAGGAGTGGCAAAATGGAGAGCAGCTAGGGATAAGGGAGTGTGGACCTTCTAGGCGACAAGCGTGGAAAGTGGAAAGGGGAGGGGAAGTCACACACGTGAGGCTCTGCATGTACCCTGATGGTGGTATCGCACGCTTCCGACTCTATGGCGAAGCTATCCCGGTGTTCCCGGAAGACAAGAACGAGGAGATTGAGCTCAGCGCGGCAATTATGGGTGGTGTGGCAGTAGCGTGCTCGGATGAGCACTATGGGAAGAAGGGAAATTTGTTGCTGCCTGGAAGGGGCGTGGATATGGGTGACGGGTGGGAGACGAGGAGGAGTCGTGAAAAGGGCCATGAAGATTGGGTGATTGTGAGATTAGGGGCAAGGGGGAGGGTGAAGAGGGTAGTGGTGGATACGATGCATTTTCGAGGGAACTACCCGAAGGGGGTGAACGTTGAGGGAATGGATGCTGTGGGAGAGGAGGTTTTGGGAGGCGGGGATGGGAGATGGATGGAAGTTGTGGGTGTGCAGGAAGGATTAGGGCCGGATAGGGAATTTGATTTTCGGAATCTCTTTGACCATAACGAGAGGGTGTTTACGCATATGAAATTGACGATTATTCCGGACGGGGGGGTGAAACGATTTAGGGTCTTTGGAACGAGGATTTGAAGGTTTGCGGATTGGGGTAATGCACGGAAATACTCCTGAATACAACACAGCAAGTATAGAGATTCAATTAGGTCGAACACGAGTACGCTTCATCCACAGGTGGATTAATCGTTAGCAATACATACAGTGAACCCGAGAATATGCGGATTCGCTTAGCCTTAACCGGCGAAGACGCGCTTAGAACCCCGTGACCCCTGACGATCTAACGAGTTTGGTGAGCATGGACTCCCTAATGTTGCATGTTGCGCATATGAAATAAAGAAAGAGTCAGATCCCTTCATGGCTACTATATTTTGTGATCTGAGGCATCTTCTTGACTTTGGCCATGAAGACGACCAATCCATCTCGACGACCGGTTAGCCGGGGCAATCTTAAAGCCATTCCGTATGAGGATACAACGGCTGCCAAACCACCAATACCTATCGCCCTTGCTACACCACCTCCTAATACATCCCAAAGAGACAGGATCCTCAACAAACGGCCGAAGACTTCTGATCAGCAACTATCTCCATATCATGCTCGATCGAGGTTTAATGAGGATGCCAGAAGGGATTCGGGTCTTGCGCCTTCGAGCTCAACAGCAAGAGATAGTCGTACAACATTGGGTACTGATGGTGGATCGTCGACTAGTCTGAAAATCTCGCCAAGTCTTCGAAAGTATCCCTCGCAGGACGACTTTCGATCGTCACCCGCAAAAAAGACAAGAAGATGGGGGAGTCCCAAAGTCCACGTCGAGCCTCCACCAGTACCTCAATTACCATTTTTAGGAATTATGACTCAGATACCTACTAGCAGCTTAGAAGACCTTACAATACCGGGTCAATTGGAGTTCTCAAAGCGGGGTAGCATGCTGATAGGGGGGAGGAAGGTGAATATTGCGAACGGAGAACCTGTGAAGGTTTCAGGTGTCATAGGAAGCCGCAGGAAACTAAGCACTTCAATGCTTTCTCCGCCAATGAGTTTACCTACTAGAGTACTGTCAGCAGATGATGAGATGCTTTCCCATAAAGTTCGGTCCATGTACGAAGGTGGAACAGACAGGGACTCGGATTTGATCGATGGTTCGAGTTTTCACAGGGGTAGAAATGATCGCGCGAACGACAGCATAATACCTGGGAACTCATCCAGTTCATTGATAAATTTGAATCACATCCTCGCTGCGAACGCAAACGGCGGCCCAAGCGCTAGGGCATCGTCCGGGGCGACTACAACGAGCAAAAGGGAGAGCATGATTATACGCGAGGAGACTGAGTTAGCTGGTGGTATAGAGGACTGGGAAGACCTAAGAGGTGGGGATGTTGATCGATACGGGTTCATTGTACCCCGTAGGCTTGATTCAGAGAGCTCGTCCGTGAACTCCCCGCGCATCATGACACCAGAGCCACCTCGAATACAGCGAGTCTCAACGCTCTTGCAACTTGCATCGGAGGCCCCTCGAAAGGGAAGAGGCACAATGAAAAGAAGTCCTTCAGCTCACAGTACGGTGCGCTCAGCGGCAACGCCTCCTGGATCGCGGCCATCTTCACGATTCTCACGTCCAGCATCGTCGCAGAGCTCTTATCGAGGAAGTGTTAACGGCAATTTGAGATTACGGTCTGCCACAAACCGGCTCCCACACAACAAAGGCCGAAGATTCGTGGACGAAGCGGGGGACATGCTTACACTCCCCCCTGGATTGGCCGACATTGCCGAGAACGGGGAGGACAACAAAGCAGCGCAAGAGCTTAAAAAGAAAGAGTGGGAAAGAGAGGAGAAGTGGAGGAAGATGGCTAAAGTAGTCAAGAACAGGCGAGACGGTGGAGGCATGATCTTCGAATTTGATACCAAAAGCGCCAAGGTCATTGACCGAACATGGAAGGGAATACCCGACCGATGGCGCGCTACAGCTTGGCACGCCTTCTTGACCGCTAGTGCGAAGAAGAGAAAAGATAGCCCGAAAGACGACGAACTCATTGCTGTCTTCAAAAAGGTCCTGGACCAAGGCTCTCCCGATGATGTGCAAATCGATATCGACGTCCCTCGAACGATAAACAGCCACATCATGTTTCGCCGACGGTACCGCGGAGGTCAGCGGTTACTCTTCAGAGTACTACATTGCCTGTCCATCTACTTTCCCGATACAGGCTATGTCCAAGGTATGGCCGCCCTGGCTGCAACGCTTCTCTGCTACTTCGACGAGGAAATGACGTTTGTGATGCTGGTGCGGATGTGGCAGCTGAGGGGCCTGGAACGCTTGTACAAGTCCGGGTTTGAGGGGCTGATGAAGGCGCTCGAGGAATTTGAGAAGACGTGGTTGGCTGGGGGGGAGGTATCTGCTAAGCTGGTGGGTTCCTGAAGACTGCATTGCACTCTTTTGCACTAAGCTAATTTATAGACCGAGCTCGGGATATCCCCTACTGCTTATGGCACCCGCTGGTACCTCACCCTTTTCAACTACTCTATCCCCTTTCCCGCCCAACTCCGTGTTTGGGACGTCTTTATGCTTCTCGGCGACCCGGACGGTACCTCCCCCGACGTTTGTACTCCAACCTCAGAAAATGACGACGAACCCTCATTTGATGGTGGCCTAGACGTACTGCATGCGGCTTCTGCGGCACTAATCGACGGCACGCGAGAGATCTTGCTAGACTCGGACTTTGAGAATGCCATGAAGGTACTCACGAGCTGGATTCCCGTCAGGGACGAGGAGCTTTTCATGAGGGTGGCCAAGGCGGAGTGGAAGATGCATCGGCGGAAGAGATGAGGTGGTGTTGTGCATCAGCGGAGGAAGAGGTAATGGCTTGGAACAGGAAAGAGATACCCTGCTATTAATTATATTATAATATGGCGAATGGGAATTGGGCGCATTGGTAGAGTTTAGGGAGATATTTGGTTTAGTGGGGTGGGGAAGACGGCTATAATAGATGTGGTAACTACTAATGTATAAGAACTTGGCTATATCTTTTCTCTCACGGCGCGCTCGGCCTCGCTCTCCATCCCTCCAGTATCGATTACAAATGCTCAGTCTCTTCGACACCCTTCTCAATAAACAAAAATCCCTTCCCCCCCCCTTCCCAATTCTCTTTTCTTAACTAACCAGCACCCACCACCACACTCACCCCCTTATACATATCCCAAACAAAAGCCAGACACCCCACCCAACTCACACCATCTTCCCTTCCCCCCCAACCCCCTTCCTCATATCCATCCTCCCGCCCCCCCCCCCCCCTTTACACCTCGCACATTTCCTCCCTCATCCCCCCCCCCGTGGTCCTCAAGCCGCTACATAGCTCTTTCTCTCTCCGGATATGCGTCTTGTCTTGGCTGGGATTGGGGGTGGAGGGTGGAGATGTGGGATGGGATGGGTGGTTTTCAAACACATATATATATATACGGCCCCTAGCTCTTGTTAGGGAAGGGGGGTTATGGGATGGGTACGGTGGTATATTGGTTGTTGTTTTTGTTGGCGTTGGAGTGCAAGGAGATAGATAGGCGCGCACTCGGGTCGGTTTTTTGTGGGGGATGAGTTGTGTGTACATACCTCAAGGGGTTGTGCATTGTTTTTTTTTTGGGGGGGATTTTTTGCCGTTGAGCGCGGAAAGGGGGGGGTTGTTCGTTGATGCTTTAGGTTTTCTGTGTCTTCGCTCCTGGTTCCTTGCCTCCGTTACTCTTCCTCCTTCCGTCCCCCAAACGCCCCTCGCTTTTCCCTCCATTCCACCCCCGCCCCCGCCCCCGCCCCGCCACCCCTGTCAGCAAAGTCATCGAAATCCATCAAAACCCAACACTATGAGCGGGATAGGTGCGAGTGTGCGATTCGAAGAGGTAGGGTGGAATGGGCGGTTGGGTTTGGATGGTAGGGGTGGTGGAAATGGGAGTGGGGAAGATTGAGTTGTTTGTGTGGGGTTGGGATGGAGGAAAGGGGGAAAGGAAAAGGAAAAGGTTGGGGAACGATGCGGGAAAGAGGGGAGGGAGGGAGGGAAGTGTGGGGGTGGGGGGATGGGTTCTGAAAGGGGCGCGAAGAGGGGTGAGATGGTGACGAGGACTCTTTTGGTTTGGGCATGAATGATGGAATTTAGGAATGAGGAAAAGTGAGGGAAAAGGGCAAAGATGAGGTGGACGTGGAGGATGGGTGGATGGATGCGTGGATGCGTGGATGGGCTGGAGGTGCATCGTATCCGATAGAGGAAATCGGTCTTGAATGCTGTGCACGCGTTGCTGGTCAGGTGCAAGGTGCCAGTGTGATTTGGTGCCAAGGAAAGAAAGAAACGGATGCATCAAATGAAGTCTGGTGCGAGTTGTTTTTCCACGCCGTAGATGTTAGGTGACTTTCGAAAGAAGGGGTTTTTGGTTTTTGGAGAGTCGTCAGTAGAAAGAGTTTAGGCTCTTGGGTAACTTACGGGTGAGCCACGGCCGAGATCTAAGAGATGAGAGAGGGGGTTTGGGTGCTTGGACGGGGCAGTTCAAGGAGCGAAGGGATATTGATGGGAAAATGACCAGTCTACGCCGTTGCATCGCAGAGGAAGAGTGCAGGAACGAATGTAGGGAGGGAGGAGGTGCCGTCTGAATCGAGTGCCGGTGTGTTGTCGCGGCTGCTGCTGGTCAATCCCCTTCGCCACTCCCCTTCAATATCTCACAGAGCCCTCCCCCTCCCCCGCCCTCCCCCTCCATCACATCACATGACCAATCCCTCAAGGGCATCTACATGCCCAACCGCGCACACACCCCCACCTCCCATCGAGGTGGTGCAACCCAGCCCTACCGTCACCGCTCCTGCCGTCATTCAGCCCCTCATCATTCCCCCCCCCCTCCCCCCCCCTTCCGTCCCACTCCGGCTCTCAGATCGCCCCACGGACCCCCTTCGTCGCGCACACGCCAGCTTGCCAAAAGCGATGGCGCCGGAACCAGCCTTGTGCCATGCCGGCAATTCGCCAGATCTCTATCGCCGTGATACCATGCAGCCCGCTGGGGGGAAAGCTCGAGCCCCAGGGGCATGTAACAAGCGGCTCTCTCTCGAGGCGATCACACGGCAGGTTTAGTCGGGGCGAGGGGGGACTACTCGTTCAGGTAACAGAGGGCGGGTTCGTCGCCAGCGTTTGCATCTCGCAATATGGAAGGCGGATCCTCGGAATGATCCGAGGGATAGCTGCATGGCGGTGGGGCGCGCTCGGCCTTTTTTGCTATTGGCGGGTGATTTCATCACGGCTAAGTAATGAGATGGCGAGAGATGGTTGGACGGTGGGAAAGGGTCCAGTGTGATTTACTCTAGACGCGTGCATGATGTGGAATGTTGATATTGATGTAGTGATACGTTGGATCGGATCAAACGATCTGATGTGTTCTCGTCGCAGTGGACGAGCGAAAGCGGGGGTGTACATGCGATGGAAGAAGGGTACGGGTGCGTGTGAATCAGTGAGGGGAGAAAGATGACTTGTCGAGGGCAAGCCGAACAACAACAATGCAGTTGGAATGCTCTGCTCTCAGAAAGGTCTAGCGCCATCTCTGCTGCCATGTATGATGTCGAGTCCAGCGGTGCAATTGGGAAATGTCCGTAATGGCGATGTGCACGTGTCCGTCCCTTGACGCCAAGGCAATCTCATCTGCATAAATCGTCAATTCGTCAATTTACAGCATCGTCACTACATACTGCATATTGATAATGACGAAGAGAGGTTTCTGGTACGCCAGCCCTTGCAAGTGCGTACGGACAACGAAGGACCACTGTAATTTCCCACCAGCAACATACGTCCCCGAGTCCTGACCGGTCCTGTGCACAACGCTATTGTCCTGTCATTTCCGCATCTATTCTCGCCCGCTGCTATCGGCCCGTCATAAAGAATGAAAGTGCTTTTGCGATCTGTCCGTTTATAGTACAAATTTACAAGGGGCATGAGAATCGTGATGGAAAATGGACGAGTGTCGACCTCCAGGGCATGAACGAAGCTGAGACGAGATGTGAGGGGAAAAAGGAAGCAGGAAGAAATCAAGCGCTACCGCAAATCTATGCAACTGTAGAATATCGCAGGAAGGGTATAAGTAGCATAAGCAAGCCAGATGCAAAGCAGATCCAGTCTCCATATATGATACATCAAAACTCTGTTCATGCCCTCCAAAACTTTCCGTACGAATCATGCATGAAATGGTGAAATAACAAGGACGCGGTCGCTACGAGGGCCCCTCGGGCTCCCGTTTCGGACTATCGCGCAATTCTCGCTCGTCTCGCTCGTCTCGTCTCATTTCCGATCCGGCCGGATGACGCTGAGACTGGCGTGTTTCAGGTTGCGCCGAGTTCTGTCGTTGACTTCCACTTTCGGCCTCTGAGAGACTCTGACGTCCGCTCTCTGTCCTGCCACGATATCGAGCTTGTTCGTGCGGCGCACGGGACGAAGTGTCGCTTCGCTGTCGAGAATGCCCTCGGCGCCGGCCAGGCGTTGACCCCGCAGAAGTCTGCGAGAAAGACGGTGAAGTTTCGTTGGGATTCGAAGTTGGTGGAGGTGCCGCGTGGTGAGGGCCAGTGGCTTTTCGTTTCTTTGGCGAATTCGTATATTCGGATCGGAGATGAGAGGTTTGGTTCTGAGAGTAGGGAGATTCCTGTTGGCTTTTACCCGATGGCGTCGGCGGATCTTTGGAAGCCCCCTGCGACGCAGGTGGGACCCAATGGTGGAAATAAATTGCAGGTGAAGAGGACGGCTGTTCTTGCGGTGGCACGTTTTGTGTTTGCTGTAGAGGGTGTTGTCCGCCCAACTGTAACCCAGACGGACCCGGCGGTGGTGGCTGAATTTGCATTTCGACGGTGTTGAGACGCGGTAATGCGGATGGAGGCTGAACGCGAGGGTTTGAGGTTGGTGGGGCGGCTTGCAGTGGCTGTTGTTGGGTTTTTGCTCGCTCTGCAGCGACACTTGATGCGTGATATGAAGGCGCAAATCCTGTATTTGCCGGTATTTGGCCAGACTGAACGGCAGCAGCCTGTGTTGCCTGTTGTGCAGCGTACGGATTTGGCTGCGGACCTGCCAGTAATCGGGCCTCTCTCCCTTGATCGGGTGATGTTTGAACTTGCGGCCTGACTTGCTGTTGTAGTTGCTGTTGTTGCTGCTGCTGCTGCGCCTGTTGCTGCGCCTGCTGCTGAAGACTTATTTGTGCCATGTAGTGCTGAGCCCATTCCAAGCTTGCATTTGCTAGGTTGCCTCCACCTATACCAGCAAAAACCATCGGTACCATGTATGGAGGGACACCGCCCTGTAGCGACTCTCGAAGCATCGTCTGCTCGATTTTGCGCTGCTCTAGCCTTAACCGTTCCTGGTTTGTCCTCTCTTCCTCTTGTTTCCGTCGATCCTCTTCAGACTTTGCCTGCAACCAATTCCGCATTGACTCATCCGCGCCCTGCCATTGGGAAGGGGCGGCAGGAAGCTGCCCTAAAGGCAGGTTACTTGGATTTGGTCCGCGATCTGGATTTGGTAGAGTCATGGCCGCAGGTGGCGGGAGACCGCGATGAGGTGTGCTCATCCTTCGTGGTAGACTATCTGGTAGAGGAGGAAGCGCGCCAGCGTTCCCCGAGGACCTAGACGGAGAAAAGCAAGAGGAGGGAGGATATTGTGAAGGTGAGTACGCATAGGAGCTGTTGCCAAAGCCGTTCTGTAGCGTGGGTTTGAGTGTAAGTAACATAGGCGCGACGTTGACGTTTAGAATACCGAAAACATTTGGACGTCGAGGGCAGGACGGTAGTAGAAACGAGTAGGTATTAGAGTAATTGTCGTACAACCTTGGGCGAGAATGAAAAATTAGGCGACGTCAACAAAAGCGTAGGACAGGATGATGATATTATTCTTCGTGAGAAGGGAAATGCAATTTATTTGAGGAGGGGTGTCTTACCTGGAATACCTTTTCTGTACTGTGGACTGTGGACTGTGGACTGTGGTAGTAACCTAGGGACCGTTGGAGATACGCGGACGAGTCTTCCTTGTCGTGGCTGTCTACTACGTACTGCGGTGCTGTTAAGGGCAAGAAATGGCTACTTTTAGTGTGCGGTCGACTCGTCCCGAAACTGCTTCAGGCTCTGCCCTGGGGAAGAGAAAAGGGAAGGGCTATGCCTGCAGAGCCGATCTTGTTCACGCGTGGCATCAAGTCCGGGAATGTCCCAACCGGGGGGGAGGGGAGGAAGGGGAGGGGGGGAGGGGGGCGGGGGGGGGGGTGGATGGGATGTGGGAATGACGAGGCGAGTCGAAGTGTCTTAAAGGGCTTACTTTACCCACGGTACGGTAAGGATGAGCGTTTGTTCTCGAAGGGTACCGTAATAGGTGGAAGGAAGAAAAATAGGAACGGGTAGACGGAGCAGTTAGCAGACAACATGTGCCGAAGGGGTTAATGATTTGCAGATTTGCATCGATGGGGCTTGATATTAATGTAAACATTTATATCATTTATTACTCGTAGATATTACTACGTCGTACTTTAGGGCGGGAATCGGGGTGGGCAAAGTATAGCCGAGGTATGGATCATGGAAGTAAGGTAGGTTAGAGTATGGCACTGGAACCCAGGGAAAGGGCATTAGACCTCCTCCACTCTTTTTGGCTTATCCGGTAGCTTCTTCCCCCCCAACTCCCAAAGTACTCTCTAGGGCGTATCGCTGTCGTTTGCTCATGATTTATGCGACAAGCGTATACAGTAAGTGGTATGTACTCGTACATCAGGGAGGCAGCTGTCAATAATACTCCAGCGTTTGATCCACTTCAGCGGTGGCAGCCAAATGGCGGAATGCGATATGATTGGCGGGTCGAAGTGCTTCCCAACATTCCACAAACCGCTTGGTGAGAAAAGGTACCTTACAGCTGAACGGGAGTACAACGTACCACTACTGCCGTAGATAGCAGGAGCGATCAGCCAAATGCACTCCAGGAGCAGTATCTGACGACAACGGAGCTCTGGCGACAAGCATCATCATCTTGGGGCTGTCCCAGCAGTACTGAAGTGCCTTAGTCCGGGAACGGTAGTCACTTGCAAACACGGTCGACCAGAGAGGAAGGTCCGCCGTCAGAGAACAGATCAGAAAGTCTTAGCGTTCAGCCATGATCGACAACCCGCCGGGGCTCTCGCAGACGTATCATTTGCCCTATGCCATTAACGGTCGCATCGTTGGCTTCGTACCTCGAGGATACACAGGAAACGCAACTCAACGCGAGTTGTGTTCCAGCGGCGGCAGTGATCTTGAAGGGATGCTGATGACCAGTGACGACGGTAATAACGTATGCATTCACAACATCACAAAGCGTGAATACAGCATCCATGTACCACATCGTCGCTTTGCATCGTGCAATTGCCACATCTACAATGCAGTCGGTAGGTTCACAGCCCTTGGAAGCTGCAGATTACTAGTGCAGCTCGGCATCGCAGACTATTCAATAGTAGCCTCGATGTAACGCCTCCATGCATTGTTGTTGTTCAGGTGTTATTGTTATGGTCGAGGAGTTTGGTGGAGAAAAGGCCTGTGACAGGGTCCGGTCAGCGACCATGTATCAGAAAACGATGTCGATAAGTACTCGATAGATCAGATTAACGTCACGGCTCGACCAGGATAGCCGTTAGATCTAACCGGGCGGAGTTCATGCAACCCATGGGTCGCGAAGGCGCTATCATCATATCATGCAGGAAAGCATCCTGTACTCGGTACTCCGATTCGGCTGGTCGAGTCGCGGAAGCGCACAACCCAAATCCATCTTTCACAGCTGTACCTGATACAAAGCATCGATAGACAGCATACTCTAGGCCGTGCGGATGTAACCGTTGGTCACTTAACCGTTCCACCTATTTCTGTACCGGCTGATTCTTCAACGCTCGCAGATACAGCCAGTCGTCGATTGAACGTCCCGTGACCCTCGGTAGGGAAGGTAAAGTTATGGTATGTACCTTATCCTTCCAGGTTCCTCCGTCGACGTCTGCATCTGCATCTGCATACCATCGAGGTGTTTCAAGTTGAAATGAGAAGCTCTTTCGCTTCCGATCGCCAGTGAGGCAGCCAATCGGTTTGACCGGCAAGCATAGCGTCTTTCGACTTCCTACCCCTGCTTCCCGCTTTTTCCACTTTCCACTTTCCACTTCCCACCCCCCGGAGATCGCTACAACCTCCCTTGTCTTCTTCTCGCTACCTAGGGATCCATCCCCATGCGGAAGAAGCCACTAACGCCAAAAACCGCCACTCATCAGCCCTGCGTCGCCGATCATCAGCCACGACCATCATCGGCGCAAAACCAGCGTAAGCCACGCGGTGCGGTTACTTACGTACTGTGGTAGTAAATCCGTCGCATGGCGTTTTCGCAGGGGCAGGTTAAAGTTGCCTGAGATTCCCCCGTCTCAATGTCTCTTCGGCCATCGCGAATTCGCGATACTCATCCAAGACCACATATGCACAGAAGCGGCTAGGGGATTGTCGGCACTCCCTTGTGTCCTGCCCCTACTACGTAGTAAGTCTGAATTCGTGTCTCGTGGCTATGCTGGCCCTTAATATGATCATGTCCAGAAACAACCATTGGCCCCGGTTCTTTCGTTTCGTCCTTTCCCTTTACGCACTTGATCTGAAGGCGACGATATAACATATGGTGCGGACGACCACTATACTACTGAAGCCTTGCTCAGAGCTTGGACTGAAGCTTTGCTTGCCCTAGAATTCCCATTTACCCATACTTGAGTGAAATCTTTCTTTCCTCTGATGCTTCTACTTTTGTAGGGTTTGATTTGGCCGCACGACATGATTGTTCCATTCCCAATACACGTCCGTACCACAGAAAACGTCAGACACAAGAAAATGTTCAAGGATTTTGAAAGCATTCACTGCCAAGTGCAAGAGCAAACCAAGGGACTGGAGAGGAGCCAGGCTTAGGTCCAACTGTACATCAGAGTACTTAGAAAGAACCATCGAAGCAGAAATCTAGAAGCCTGAACCTGGACAAGCTTTGCACTCAGTCTGATCTGGCACCGGAGGACGATTACCCCATTCTGTCACTTACCGCGTAGGCCTCCCGTCAGTGACCCACTTCTCTTTCGTTTTGGCAGTTTCTCAAGGCAAACCTCACGTGATGCTGTTAAGATAGATCCTCTTCGTTGTTCGTTTCATAGAGTTCCTAAGACCTGTCAGAACCTCGCGCTTATAGGACCCGGTTTGAAAAGGTCTTCATTTCAAACACATGCATGATCTATGTATGGTACATCTTTAATATATAATAAACATCAGATTCAGACTAGGATAAGACAGGAAACAGGAAACAACCATACATAACTGTGAGCCGCTGAGAAGTAGAGAGGCATGAAGCAACTACATAAAACAACCCCCTCAGAGACCTTGTTGCTAACCTGACAATGTATCTGCTGATTCATCAAGGTTGAGACCGTGTCGGGTCTGTCGTTTAGGCCCATCTAGGTCCCTGGTGTTTTGACTGATCGTATATGTGCATTTACATGCAGTGAACACATCGCGTCGCGCCACCGTCCTCAACATGGTACTGCCAGATTCATTTCGCCCGGATGTAATGTTCAAATAACTCGCAGCTGCTCGATAGTGGAAGACGTAGATAACATGGTTGCGAGGAGCTCTGATAGTGGTTCATCAACCCTCCGATTAACGATTCCGGGGCGTAGAGATAGGCAACCAGATGTTGTACATAGCTCTCTGGCCGTGGTGAAAGATAGATGACCACGCGGTGATGGTGAGGATGTCAGATATCGGATTCAGTGTTAGATAGCTTATTGAAGCTGTACTGTAGTATCCTGCATTAATGGGTCATGTTCATCTGTTTTTCGCGCTCCTTGTTTGCGAATGATTAGATTATAACCGACAATAGTAAGTGTAGGCGTAGCACGATTACTTGCTCACTAATCAGTCAAAACTTGGGCACCTTTACGATTCTGTGGCCAAGACTATCTACAACGGTTATGAACAGGGGACTCGAAAACCACATGCTGGTCGATTGATAGATTTTCGTGGGCTAGGGTATCAAGGACGTCGGTATAGTCGGGAGGATCTGCTCCCACTCCACCATTCCGATGTGACGCAAGAAGCAAGAGCAAAATGGAGCCTTTTGTAGGACGTGTAACGTTTTAGATAGAGTCGAAAAGATCGAGCGGTGTTTGCGTCATGTGGCTGGAGGATTCGTTGTGAGCCTTCGAACCTCATCATTCTAATGCAGTGGTAGTCTATCGCTAGAATATCGAGCGCGTAAAAATAAAACCAATTGTGTGGTCTACACTTACTTATTATCTCAGCCCGCGAAGTAGCGTACCCGTACATTGAAGAACTATCAAGGCTCACCACTGACATAAAAGCGTTGGGATTGGAACGAATGGAGGGTCCGCTTCTGTAACATATCGATAAGCCCAATAAGGCTTTGCCAAAGGAGTCAAAGACACATTATGCGTAAAAGGATTCTGTATATAAATGATGCCACTCGAGCATGCGGGATGTTCAATTGACGACATTTTCTTGGTCTTCAATACTGTACCACGTATGAAGCACTACGCTGTTGGGTCATGAGTCGGTCAGAATAAGGAAAGTTGCGGGAATTGAAACAAAGAAATCGGATGCATGATAGAGAGAGATCTCGGGCGGACTGTTCTTGCACTGAAGACTTTCAAAGCAGAAGTAGTTGTTCTCAGGCTGGTAGCGCTAAGCAATGGAGAGATGCTAGCCTCCTGGGGACGTGGACACGTGCCTTTGCTCTAGAGAACATCTTAGTAGAGATATGCAGAGGCATTTACGACGTTGAACGGATCGTTTCCCGTATATTTATTTCTTACTTTACTTAACGGTCGGTTGAAATCATGTATTCGCCGAGGAAGTCTGGACGCATTCAACAAGTTCAAGGTATACGATAGTCTCCTTTTCCTATATACGTAACACGTGATGATATCTAAGTTCATCGCAGAATCAAACTCCACGATCATATCCGTATCCTAATGCTTCTATTTGAACACCATGAATTCCCCCAATCCCTGTTAACAACGGAGTCGACGATAGACTGAAGCATATCATCGCTCGAGAACCTTGATAAAGCGAGGGCAGCTATTGAGCCCTTTCGACAACTCCACAATGCCTCACCCAGTTCATGTCCAGATGTCAATCCCTATCCTGCAACTTCCCCAACGCAGACAACACCGACGCTAATGCTTCATAAACAGGGGAATGATAAACCATCAGAATAAAATGAAATGCAAAGACTGTACTAAATCAGTATAGTCCTTGTTTAGTCCGCGCTCGCTGAAGAATCTTTCTGATTGTATGTACCAGCTCAGGCTTCTTTGATCGGCCCGTTTTCGACGGGCATGGGTGGAATATCGGGAGAATTAAAGTTGGGTTACAGTTTCATCGCTATCGTTCGCTCCATTCCCAGGCAGCGTAGGCCTCACAGGCATATCTGAGCCGTAGATGTGACTTGCGGATAGAGTGGGCATTTCAGCCCCATTGGGCGCAAAGCGCTGTTGAGGATCTTCACCGTCGAACGGAAGGTTATTTCGGCTACTCATTCTCTTTGAGAAGGTCGGCCTCTCACTATCTGAATTACTCTGCATATCTTGCTGCGCCTCATCGATCGCGCCTTTGGCGAGATCGTTTACAGATTCTTGTAAGCTCGAAATTGCTTTAGGAGGTTGGCTAAGGTAATCTTCGAGCATGGATTTCAAGACTGCGGCTCGAACAGGTTTCGCCAGGTAGTTGTTCATGCCGGCCTGTAAGCATTTCTCGCGATCACCACGAATGGCGGAAGCTGTCATAGCGATGATGAGCACATTGCGTACTGCAGGATCGTCGTCTTTACGTATCAGTCGCGTCGCATCGTAGCCATCGAGAACAGGCATCTGAACATCCATGAGGACTAGATGGAAGGGCTCCCTTTCCAATGACTTCCGGCGGATGGCTTCGACCGCTTGAAGACCATCGCTATATGCCGCAGATTTGAAGCCGAGCTTTTCCACAAAGGAGACGGCAATCTTTTGGTTGATCGGGTTATCTTCAGCTATGCAAATTCGAAGTTGTTCTCGAGGGATTTGCGAGAGATCGATATAGGGCGCTGTTGAAGATTGAGGGGCTAAACCATCCGTATCAGATGACCATGTAGCCATTGGATCTGGTTCCTTCGTCAAGACCTCGGCGCTGCCGGCCGTTGCAGACTTTGGCGCCTTGGGGAATGTGAGAGTGAATGACACGGCCGTACCAACCCCTAATTGACTCTCGAGCCAGATCTTGCCATTAAGAACATTGATAAGTGCTTTACAGATAGAAAGACCAAGCCCGCTGCCACCATAAGATCTCTGTGTACTGCTGTCCGCTTGAGCGAAAGGTTTGAAAAGCCTGGATACCTGTTCTTGGGTGATGCCAATACCCGTATCTGCGACAGAGCAAGTGACACGGATCAATTCGTTGTCTTCGTATTCGGTCCTCGACGTGACCGTCACGGAGCCCTTCGCAGTGAATTTGTAGCTGTTGCTGAGCAAGTTCATGAAGATCTGGTGCAGCCTTACAGGGTCTCCCATTACTAGCAAATAGGGATCTAAGTCTAGGTTCTGAATGGTCTGCAATCCACGTTCCAGATTCGTATAAGAGAGAGCCCGAACGACCTCTGTGATGGTCTCCTTCAAATTTAGAGGTACACTGAATAGCTTCATTTTCCCGGCCTCGAGTTTTGAGAAGTCTAAGATATCGTTAATCACAGTCAAAAGCGTGTCTGCGCAAACCCGAATGGAGTCTGCGTATCCGTCTTGCTCCTGGTTTAAGGAAGTCGCCTTGAGTAACTCTGACATGCCAATGACGCCGTTTAAAGGTGTCCGTAGCTCATGCGAGACATTAGCAAGGAACATCGACTTCGCTTTCGCAGCTTCCTCCTTAAGCCTGACATTTTGCATAGCTTCCGCTTCCGCGAGTTTGGCTTTGATTTCTGCTTCACGTGCCTTCGCAAGAGCGCGCTTCTGTGACTCGATCATGCTAGTGTTCGAAGCGGACACTTGTCTAATGCGCCTGAACAAAAGAGCGTTCGCGATTGAGATACCGACTTGATTGCAGAAAAGCTGAAGCATTCCAAGGTTGCGGTTCGTAAATGAGTTCGGTTGACCTTCCAGATATAGTACCCCTAGAAGATTAGGTCCCTGAATAATTGGAAGTGAGATAACAGATTTAACGGATGGCGTGTTACAGAATCTATCGTCGTTCAACACGTTATGCACGAATACAGCTTCCTTGAACCGCATCGTATATAGGAGAATTTGTTGTTTGGTTTCGTCCTGGATATCCGAAAGTGGAATAGCCTCTGCATCAATACCGTCTGGTGTCCCGCTTGCTGCCATTCCCCAACCGCCTTCTCCTTCGATGACAACGCCAGCAAAATCGGCTGAAGCGCCAGCAGACTCCAAGATGATCTGAGTCATTTTGGCCAGTAGTCTATCAATCTGCAGTTCGGAAGATATCGCTTGATTGAATTCTAATATGCTTTGAAGATCAAGGATGTCAAGTCCCAAGCCCGAAACATTGCTTGAATCTTTGCTTCTAAGGCCAGGTGCCGTATCAACTTCAGGGTTGATCCATGCTTTAGTCCGGTCTCCAGCAGTTTCTTTGCCCAGATGCCTGGTTTCTTGGCGCTCGTGTTCTTCAATGCGGAATTGAGTGTTCTCAATGTCCCCAATGGTGTCTGACGTTTGAATTCCGACATCAGCAGTCCGCACCGTTGATGCACTCTTCAGTACCCATTCGTGCTTGGCTGCAAGTTGTTCAACTTTGCCAGAAGCACCAAAGGTTGAGTAAACCGCGATGGCGTCCATCAATGCGCTCCGTCCCGCCCGTCTGGCGCCTCGGCGGATAAAGAACTCTCCCTGTAGTTCGAAAGCGATCGCCTGCTCAAGCATAAAGTCGTGCAGCTGCGTGTGGTCTATCGCAGCTTCGTACGACTGTATAGCGTTGTGGTAGTCTCCTGTTAGCTCGGACATTTCTGCACTAATAAGCTGGGACCACATTAAGTAGTTCACGTCACATTCGACCTGCCACATCGCTATCTTTTCTTTGTACTCCACAACTTTTCCGAGCAGATTCTCGCGCTCGGGGTTGAAAGGATCCTCCTTGACTCTAGCTAGAATCGACAGCGATAGGTAGAAGAGTGTGAGACGACTATTGCGAAAGCTCCATAACTCGTTAATAGTTTGAAGAACCTGGTTGCCAGTTTCGATGGCTTTCTCGTGATGTCCGAATAGATATAGTGGTATCATGTGCAAGCTGTTGTAGAAGTCTCGCGGCCTAATCCCATTAGCAGGTGTCACCATTTAAGTCGAATGACTTTTATAATTGCTTACCTTTCAGCATTAGAAGCATTAGAACAGATGTACTGCATGTACTCTACACTACCGTGGTTTTCATCTGACATCACGGTATCCGCGGATATGATGTAGGTCTTGCCCTGCAAAGCCCTTGCAACTTGACTGCGATGTGAATTTAAAGGTTAGCATGGGTCACTTGTATTAACCCGGAGGTACGCCAACTCCAAAGTCCAAGAAGAGTAACGCATTTGTTCAAAGGCAGCCATTGATAGAGCGAAAAGGTATGCCGGAAGACTTACCGGACAGCCGTCAACAAAACACCACCTCGAAGATCACTCGCCCAATCACCGAAGTCTTCTGGTCCGGTGGAGCAGTAGGTCTCTAACTCTGCCATATCAGAACCAAGGTAAAGCCGAGAAAGTGCAAGACCAGCAATCGAGAAAAGGAAAGTATGCTTGTCCCCGGAGACGAGGCAATACTCCACGGCTTCCTCCTGCATTTCGAGATTGTCCCGTATCGGAGTGAACAAATGTCCAACAAATAAGGGTAAGAGCGTCAGACCTCGACCTAATGTATAAGGATCGTTGGAACGTCTCAATAGTGCCTGCGATACTTGGTATGTTTTGAGCCCGAAAGTCGCGTCTCCAAATCGGCTCGTCGCGACCATAGTAAAATACGCGAAGCCAACTCCACTTTGATAGAAGGTCCCTGAGCTTGCCAAATGCATATCTACCATTTTCATGGCCATTTGAAAGAACTAATCGAAGGTTAGTCACCTCGAAAAAGATGTGGCATAAGGTACACTATACCAGTAACCCATTACTCCAAAAGGCCGCACTAAGCGCCTCAACCATCACAACCCCCATTGACGTGATACTTGACTGTTCGTTCGGTGGTTTCTGTATGATATCATCAAAGTCTGTGTTCTGCAATCGATCGCGCAAGTTCCTATACTCCTTGTCGCAGATATCCCAAGAAGGCTTTGCTTCGGAGTCCAGACCTAGCTCCCTCAGGCTTGTTTTTAGGCTAAATGTATCTTAGCTGAATGCTACTTATGGGTAAAATTCACCTACGCATTGAAAGCCGCAGAAGTATCGCCCTGATGAGCATATAGTCTAGATAGGATAATCCAGGCAGGGGTTTTGTCCGATGCAGTGTGTGCACCTTCAAATATTGATGCAAGCAAGTTGTGGGCCTTCGGGTACTGACTTTGATACCAATATAATTCTGCGGCTCTGGTATATAGATTCAACGTCTCTTCGTAGTCAACATCCGCTCCCTCTTTCCATGGCTCGTCTTGCATAAGACTAAGGCCGGTCTCGTAGTATCCTAAGGCTGTAGGGCGAGCCCCGGATTCAATCGCCTTCTGAGCTGCTTGAAAAAGCAATTCCCGAAAGCGACGACGATGACGAATCCGGCCTTTGATAAGCTCAGCTGCTTGACATACGTGTCGAGCCCTAGCGTACAGAGAACGATCATCTAAATTAGAATACTTCATCATAGTCTGACATATGATGAAGTGCATCTTGACAACGTTGTGACACTCCCTGAGAGACGCAGATGCTTTGATGTAGCGATCATGTGAGAAACTTGGTAAGTTAGTTTGATGCCAACACAATTGAAGGTGGATTGAAGACACATACGTGAATTGATCGTCATCGCTGCCAGGCATAAGAATGTATGCTTGCAGCGCAGCCTGAAGGCCTTCCACAACATGCTCCATCGGCTGAGGGGTAAATACTTCCGCGTTTGGAGAGCAATTTGGTTTGCTGGACTTGCGTTGATACTCGGGATAATCAAATTCACCACTGAGTAATCTTTGAACTAACATGAAAGAGAAAGAATTGCCTAGTAGTGAGGCCCACGCAAGGATAGCGCGCGCTGCGGGGGGTAAATCCTGAAGCCGTCTTGTAATAAATTTGCTGTTAAGTTGCTGTCCGTACGACTCGGACTCAAATTCAGAAAAAACCCTGTCCAAGTCGTATTCCCAGACTGAACCTTTCCATGAATACCATAGACAACCTTTGCGACGGCATACAGCTAGCATTTGACGCAAGTAGAACGGGTTCCTGCAATCGTCAGCCACGAGATCAATTGTCCGAGGGATGGGGTATCTTTCTCGTACCCGTTTGTCTTCTCTAGGCACACAATCGCTAGAGGGAGTACATACTCCTGCGGCCTATACAACGTAACGCTAACGTAATCGACGACGTCTTGTTCATTCAATGGAGATAGCTGTACAGTTGTGACATTTGTAGTCCTGTTATCTAGCACCGTCTGGAAGGTGCTGGGCAATAAATCCTTCTCTCTGCTGGTAATCTGTTTGCAGGGTGAGCACATCGGAGAAATTGATAGCGCAGAGACTAGCTTACTATAAGTACAATCCCTAGCTTTCTGGTGATAATATTTGATATAAGGTCAAGGCTCTCTTCATCCGCAAATTGCAAATCGTCGAGACAAAGACATATTAACTCGTTGGTTGACACAATGCGCAATACCTCAAGGAATATGTTCATGAACTTTAGAGACCGTGTGTTGGCGCCTACGCGAAGAAAATCTGATGTCAGAAGTGTTCCAGTGCCGACACCGTTGCTCAGTCCACTGTGTACACTGCCAGCATCCGTCATGTCAGCTTTAAGGGATTTGTTGAAGCCATGCTGTGAGAGGTTTGGAGCCGGCTTGGCCATATATTGCACATGCGTAGAAATAAGATTCTCGGGTAAATCGAGCATGGAGCAGAGAGAGGGCCAGTATCCACGTATATTACCACGCACAGTATTGTGATAATTGCTATTGACGTCGCTTTCCGAAAAGATTTGGCGAAACAAGGAGCTTAAAGCGCGTAGCAAGGGCTCGAACGGTGCTTTTCTAGCAGGGTCAAACTTAGCAGATGCGAAGTAACCCAACCTTCGTATATCCCCCTGAGTGTTTTGAACCAAGCTGGACTTGCCTAGACCCGCAGAACCATAGATAGCGATAACTTCACATCGGTTCTTCCGCCCCGACCTATGAATACGTTGTCGTTGCGGGATGCTCGCAGAGCTGTTTCGCTGCCCATCCGATAGACTGATTTGAACACCGCCATTCTGACTTACCGTAGTATATGTAGTGTCGACAGAATCTTTGCTGTTGTTGGTCTCAAGTGTGGGTTTGGCCAGTTCCAGCGGGTCCAGATCTTCAAGAGAATCGGATTGCATTGAGCGCGACTGACTATTTGATAGATTGGATATCCGTATCGGGTTTACTGTAGGACTTTTCTTAGGGTCTTTTGCAGCTTGTGAGTTTGTTTCACTTGACTTGGTCCCATTTTCGAGGAGGTCGTGGCGGTCTGATTTAGCGGAGGCCGAGGTGCTATACATGCTGGATACACTCTGATCCATGGCTCTTTGCTGTCTCCTGGCAATTCTCTCGATAACTTTGATGATTTTCTCGCGCTCTTGACCCCTGCCAAAAATGTTTGTTGGGAGTACAAAAAATGATGAAACGTCCTTTAAGCCAATCTTGAAGTTTATAAGAGCCTCGCCGTCGCCGTCGCCGAGTATTCTTTGTAATTCGACGAGGTCATGTTTCAATCCACTGGTTGAGTGATACCTCTCGTTGATCTGTTTCTGTGTCATTTTTTGTATTATGCTTGAGATTACCTCCGGAACATCCATGCGTTTGGATGAAACAGGAGGCATCCTTCGACCAAGAACAGCCTGAATTATGTCGATTGGATTTTCTCCATCGAACGCGGCCTCCTGTGTTAGCAAGGTCCAAAAAAGCACGCCGAGGCTGTAAATATCCGTCCTGCTGTCCGGCTCCGCTGGCATGCGGCCTGTTTGCTCTGGAGCAATGAATTGGAGCTTCTTCTTGATCCCGAATTCTCGAGATAGTGTGAGCCACCCAGTACTTGTTAGCCCATTCTCAAACGACCTCGGTCCGGATCCGAAATTTATGAATTTGACCGTGCCAGTTGCTTGATTAAAGTGGAAAGCATCATGACGAAGCTCTCCATGGACAACTCTCAGACCATGATGTAACAGCTCCAAGCACTCGCTCGCACCGATAGCGAAGTCGAGGAACGTCGACAGAGATATTTGTTTCCTGGAGTTCGGGCTATAATTTTCGGTATTCCCATGCCTTATAAGGTCGTCGGGATCTGGAGGGAGCCAATTAGGCCGGAAGTCTGACAAATCTCTCAAATAGTTTCGCCCCGGTGACTCAAAAATTGAGACTATCAAAGCTTCGCCGTCTCCTTGATAGCTTGGTAGCCTGATAAGATCTATGGGCCGCACGGTATGGATACATTCTGGATCCGAGGTTTGCATAAAGGATTTGCAAAGGTGATATTCACGCTCGAGACGTAGTGTGTGGGTCGAGATACGAGCGATGACAGGCGTAAAGCTCATACCACTGTCTGAGCGTGTCAGTGATAGGCGACTCGTGGCATCGCTGCTTGCGTCTGGCTGCTGATAAGAGGCTCGAGGAGCCGAGGGAGCCGACTGCGGCGAGCTTCGTGTCGAGTTTGTTCGGGCGACGCTGGCATGCAGCGAGGAGGCCCCCGAGTTCTCGCGTATTGCATGTTGGACACCTGGGTGTTGGATACCGAAGACATGCCAGTTGTCGTAGCTCTAGATGCCAGTTATGAGTTAGTATTTTCTAAGGCAGGCTTTCTTCTCCTTCCTTGACGAGCTTACTGAATGAAAAGCTTCGGTAGACTGATCCCACGTGAACCCCGAGATTTGCGCAAGCCGCTCGAAAAGTCGAGGGGGTGCTGATAGGTGTAGGGAAGCCTCCCCTAACCCACCGATATCTTCCTCCATGACCTCTCGATGGCGGTCAAGGCATTTCTATGGCATATCCCACGTTAGACGGGAATCTTGGTCGCGCAACGGTGCTCGAGTAAACATAGGGACTGGGATCAATTTGCCAAGGCTCTAGGGCTGACTCCCCTGCATATCTCAATAGAGTGACGTCGCTAAGTCGGTTTATCAAAGGTAATACCACTTCGTCACCTTCTTCAGAAGTCGACACTCGATCAGTGTCTCTTTATTTGGAGTACAACATATAAATTCTTCGACTCTGGCAAATGAACTGATCTACTTGCTAATTCTATAGTAACACTTACAACTCTCACACTCTTCCGCTATTGTAAGATACGTCTAGTCAGGTTATATAGACACTTCAGGGTACGGTTTCCTGATATAATATGCTAGTCATGAACTTTCAAACCTCAAGTCCAATGAAAGAAGTCGTCAAAACCATAATCCCTCGGGCTGCTGCGGAATATTGATACTGAATTCATTTCGTAATTGATTGATAGCATGTCACAATATCTTGCTTGAATGTTTTCCGTTTTTCCCTTAAGAGAGAGTCTCGATGTCTGGTGCAGCTAATTCAAGGATCAGTTAAAGCCTACATTATTGATCTACTTCACCTTACGCCCATGTGGCTGAACGTACCTGTCAATCCTTAAAATCTTCACAACCCTATCATGATGGTCAAAGCTATCTTTCTTATGGCCGATTACGGTCACGACCCGACTGGTACAGGCCACACTTGAACCTTTTCCTAAACTAGCTGATATTGGTGAACTCAGAAACCGCCATCCCATTCAGAGCGTTCAAAGACGCCGGATTCGAGGTCGATATAGCAACCGAGAATGGTAAAATTCCGGACTGCATGCTCACTGGTATTACGCAAAAGCTGTTGGCAAGTCATCTTAGGAACCACCCGTAGCTTCGGTAGCTCAGACTATCCCGCAGGATACCATTAATGCTGCTTGTAGGGTGCTACTCGAGAAGCATGTGAAGCCTACTCAGCAATGAAGTACGATGTTACCGGAACGGAAACCCTTTCATGGAACGACCCCAAATTTACTCTTGAACCATACGACCTCATCTTCCTTCCCGGCGGCCACGAAAAAGGGGTCCGCCAAGTGATCGACTCCCACATAATCCACCAGCATTTCGCTCGATACTTTCCCTCGACTCGAAAACCCTCCACCAAAACCGTCGCGGCAGTTTGCCACGGCGTGCTAGTCCTAACAGAGTCGACTCTACCTGATGGTAAGAGTGTCCTACACGACGCGACTACGACCGCGCTCCCTGGATTAATGGAACAAGGGATTTTTTGGGCCACAAGACCATTCTTGGGAGATTATTATAAAACGTATGGGGCGGGGAGTGAGAGTGTACAAACTGCTGTTAGCAAACAGTTGGATGATCCGGAAAAACAGTACTTCAACAGCCTCGGCTCTGCCCCGTGAGTTACTCGCGGTAAATCCCTCCAAGTCCTACTAAATGGGTTCTTAGCTTCGTGCGAGAAGACGAGAAATACAACTACATCAGCGCACGATTCCCGCCAGATGCTGAACTTCTGGCGCAAAGAACGATTGCTTTGGTGCTAGCCAACGCAAAATAGAAAGTAAAAAGAGATGGAAGTCTGTCGAGTATGTGAATATCTATGCCCAGACGATGAACATAAAGTCAGTGTTGGAAATTTCTGCAGTAAGCCATGCCATCGAATATTGGGTAATCAGCAGCGTTTTTGTTTGTCTCTTGTAGACTTCCTTTTGATGCCACGGTATCAGCGAGGGCTTCTGAAACTGTATGTACGTTTCAGCAAATAACGAGATTTCCATCTGGATGAGGCGGTCCGGGATGCTACTCGAATGCGTGCGACCAAGTCAGTGATCGTGAACGTCCGCAAGACTTGTAATCTCGCGGCGAAAAATATCCAGGAGGCGGAAAATGTACTTTGAATTATCTCTGCAGCCCATACTTGAGGGAAGTCAGCTGTCGTGCAAGGTCAGGCGTCTATTAGTTTTGAGGACGCAGAGAAGTGAATTCATCAAACCATGTTGAAAAAGCAGGGAGAAAGGTACAGAGAAAAGGTCCCATAAACACAATATGAAATGGTCGTTTATTAGAATCATCGAACCAGCTTGAGGTTCTGAGTTTCGTTTAAAGAGACCGCATTTGGCTTCGGCGCGGTTGATGCTTTCAACCGACGATCTTAATCTAGAGAAAACGGGACAACAGCATTTTTTGTGAGAGATATAGAATGAAGAGGGCGGCTAAACAAAACCCAATCACTTTCCCCATTGGGTTGGATAACGAGCTCCTACAACCTCATGTTTCTGCATGATCCCTTCAATTTCTTTCAGGTCGTCCTCATTCAGTGTAATCTCCTTTGAGTTCTCTACCGCTCGCTCCTTCGTCGTAGACCCAGGAATCGGAATAATTACTCCGTAACCATGATTTCCACTCAACGACCTCACCCATGCAAGTGCGACCTGTGCTGGAGTACATCCCTTTTCTTTCCCTAGCTTTTGCAGCTCCTGTCCCATTTGTGCATTCTTTGGGACCGCGTCCGGCGCAAAACGAGGTAAATGATGCCTGATATCATCGGGAGCAATATCTTCTACCGAGCTGATTTGAGCAGTAAGAAGGCCCCTACCGAGAGGTGAGTAGGCGACTATCGGAATACCCAATTCTCCGCAAGCAGTCGTCACGCCATTTTCTAAGATGTCCGTCGAATGCAAGCTTAACTCCACTTCACAGGCCGCAATCGGGTGGATTTTCGCAGCCTCTCGGATCTGATCCTCCGTAACCTCACTTATACTGATGCCGCCGACTTTGCCCTCCTTGACGTATTGACCTATCGTTCCAATGGTCTCTGAGAGTGAAACCTTAGGATCGACTCGCGCAGCTTCGAAAACATCGAGATACTTTTTTCCATCAAGGACCTTCAGGCACTCGTCAATGCTTCTGCGGGTGTTCTTTTCACTACCATCGACGACTATTTGTCCCGGAATGCCTCCACCCTTGATACTTAAAACCACTTTGTCGGCATCTTCTGGGTATTTTGTAAAGTAGCGATTAAGCAGATGGAGAGAATTGGCTTGCGCAGTGCCGTAGAGTTCACCGCCGTTCCAGAAATTGCTGCCACTGCTGAGAGCAGCCTTCATAGCTGCGAAGGCTTGTTCATCCGGAACCGGAGTGGTGCGCCATGTCAGGTCTGTGGAATGGTTATTAGTACGGAGGAACCTGAATTGGCGAGTAGAAGTGAGGGGCGTACTCATCAAACCGAAGCCTGTTGCGCCAACCTTCTTTCCTGTGATGGTAGCCATTGGGATTTGGGAAGTGCTTATATTGAAGTATAGAGTTGATTAGGGGATGTTCAATTGCGGTGATACTATCCTGAGTACCTTATCTCGAGATTTTATATGTATTTGTGCCCTGGTAGTTGCTCGGATTGAATGCCATATATCCGGCCAAAGTCCGATGCAAGCCCACCCATGGCTTCGATTAATAGGTCAGACTTTAGACTACAGATGTCAGAAAACCAAGTATGGATTGCAGAGATCGGAGATACCTTGTTGGGTCAGACCTTAGATCACCGTCATATCCTCTAAGTGTTGTCTTCAGTATTGGGAACTTTTCATCTTGAATGAATCAGCAATTGATTGGCGGTCTTGCCTAACCTAGACTAACGCTAGGTAACGCCTGGAGGGCTGATGCGCTAGAATCACAGAATTAACCCAAATCCACCAACAGAGGTACAGCTATCAACAGCCCAGTCCATCATCAAATATAATCAGCTTTTGAAGCTCCTATCACCATTGCTTTGCCTAGACGGGCAGTCACATCACCAACCTGTTCCGCGCCGGAAGCTCCCCACGGTCGCGGCCGTTTGACATCCACTCGTTTTTCGATTCCCAACGATCCAAGTTCACAATGGCCGCCGAACCTGAGAAAGAACGTATGTCGGCGGAGGTTATCAGAAATGGACCAGAGTCCCCTGTTACTCCTATACTTCCCACTGTCAATCCAGCGGTCGAAAAGAGCGAGCCTCCCAAAGCTAAACTTCATCCTTCGGTGTACATTATGTGAGCCACGTCCTAGAATCCCAAAGCTTATCAGCTCCATTAAGATCCTAATAATTCTCAGTGCCTGGATTTCTCTAAGCTCAAGCGTCATTCTTTTCAATAAGTGGATTCTAGACACAGCCGGCTTCCGTAAGTCACAAGCGTACATCTTCTGCCTCATTGTAATGATGCTAACTGTGATTCTCAGATTACCGTACGTTATCCTTTTGCCATAATGCAGCCATGGTCTAATCGCGAACCCTGTTTATAGCGATTGTCCTTACAACATGGCATCTCGCATTCGCAACGCTCATGACCCAGATCCTCGCGCGTACTACGACCCTACTCGATGGCCGCAAGACAGTCAAGATGACTGGAAGAATATACTTGCGGGCGATTGTCCCCATCGGTGCTTGCTTCAGCTTGTCACTGATGTTCGGAAACTTGACATACCTTTATCTTAGCGTGGCCTTTATCCAAATGCTCAAGGTGCGTGAACCCTCAACTAACCAGGCATTACGGCAAAACTTGACGCCAACCTAGGCTACCACACCCGTTGCAGTTCTCCTTGCAGGATGGATCCTGGGCATCAACAAACCCAACGTGAAAGTCTTCTTCAACGTCTCCTTCATTGTGATTGGTGTCATCATCGCCTCGATTGGCGAGATCAAATTCAAACTCATCGGCTTTATGTTTCAACTGGGGGGAATTTGCTTCGAAGCGATCCGCTTGGTAATGGTGGAAAGGCTCCTAAGTTCTGCCGAGTACAAGATGGACCCCTTAGTTTCCTTGTACTACTTCGCCCCTGTCTGCGCCATCATGAACTTCTGCGTCTCTGTTGTTTTTGAGATCCCATACATCAAGATGGAGGAAGTTTACAACGTAGGGCTTTTCACGCTTCTAGCAAATGCAATGATAGCGTTTGCGCTGAATGTATCTGTCGTATTCCTGGTAGGCATTCATCCTTTATCTTTGTAATCTTTCCCCTAAGGATATACTAACTTCTTACTAGATTGGCCGCACATCCTCCCTCGTCATGACCCTCTGTGGTGTCCTGAAAGATGTTCTCCTGGTCATGGCGTCCATCGCCATCTGGGGCACACCTGTCTCCGGTCTGCAGTATTTCGGCTACAGCATTGCCCTCTGCGGTCTCATGTACTACAAGCTCGGGGCTGAGACGCTCAAGGTGCAGTTTGCAGAGGGGCAACGTGCTTGGGCTGAGTATGGGGCCAAGCACCCAGCAATGAGGAAGGCCATCGTCTTCGGAGGGGTGTTAACGCTTATTTTTCTGCTCTTGGGAGGCATCGCACCCAGTGTGGGGTACGATAAGCAATATATGAGCTCCATCATAAACAACAGCGAGAAATCGAATTGAGGCCAGGGCTGGAAAAGATGTACGCTACGGTGGCTTTTCTTGGCGTTTTTTTTTGATTTTTAGAAGGATCTCATTGCGTGTACACTCATTACAGCGTAATCCGCAGCATGGTGCCTTGACATCTTGGTGTTGTCTTGGGATGTTGCAGAGCAAGGCTTGTTGAGGGTTAACAGTAGTACTAAGGTTCCGGATATAGACATTAGTAAAAATCATTGTTCTCATGGACCCGCCTTTGGATGATTCACCGTATAAACATGGCTACTAAACAGTAAAGGCTTTTCAATGCTCTGCTCAGCATTTGTGTAGGGAAGCAGAATAGCCTACAACATAACTTGATATCAGAAATAATGTATGCAGAAGCTACGTATCGAACGTGTGGTTCTTCTACCTTGACTGCTTGGGACCTCGCCCTCTTCCAGTTGACTCTTTGCTCTACAGCCATTCTCTGTGGTCCTCTGGTTATAGGCAGATCAGAGAAGTGGAAAAGTCGATAAATAGGGACATATCTATTAACTCGTACTATGCCCCTCATCGACTGCTTTATAGTTCCGTAGTTCGGATCATCGGTATGCTGACATGTGGAGGAAGGCTCCAGAATATATGGTATGATGCAAAGCACACATACACCACCGGAACTAGCCAACGGTCCTTGAGTAGCACCAGATGATGTGACAGAGGTTCGCTACATGATAGTTTTCAAGTATGCAGTGGCAGCGAGAGATCCTATTATGGATATTGGAGATGCCTAGCAACAGCGCGAGGATCAAAACCAACAAGACTCCAAAACGTTTTGTGTATGTTGTAGTGGAGTTTTCATATAAGAGAATCGGTAGTACGCAATGCCTAGGTATGGAAAGTCCTCTTCTTCAGATTGAGCAATCTGCTGTAACAATGGCACGATGAACAATGCTGCATAATGCGAAAAAACTGTGGATGATGATGATGATGATGATGA